>JAEAMG010000094.1_pt1 | contig 137190 bp, 125 predicted proteins | sample 8958741 | NCBI WGS metagenome assembly JAEAMG01 (sample SAMN16933256, study PRJNA681125) | bioreactor sludge metagenome | isolation source: anaerobic bioreactor treating anionic surfactant - SDBS | place: India: Bengaluru | collected 2019-02-28
CGCGACCCTCAGCTTGGAAGGCTAATGCTCTATCGACTGAGCTACTTCCGCAAATAAATGTGCCAATTTTAGAATATGCCAATTTGCCAATTGTAAAAATTAGCCGAATCAATATTGGCACATTAGCATATTGATTAATTAGCATATTAGCTTGTGGGCAGTGAAGGATTCGAACCTCCGAAGTCGAAAGACAGCTGAGTTACAGTCAGCCCCAGTTGGCCACTTTGGTAACTGCCCTACTAAATTTCTAAAGCGGTGCAAAGATAAGCTTTTTTTAAGACACTACCAAATAATATTAGCCATTTTTATTGCGGTAATTGCAGCTTCTACGCCTTTATTTCCGTGTTTTCCGCCTGCTCTGTCCTGTGCTTGTTCTAAGGTGTTGGTAGTGAGAACTCCGAAAACAACGGGGCAATTTTCTGTCTGCGTGTTTAATTTTGAGATTCCATAAGTAACACCCTGGCAAACGAAATCGAAATGTGGTGTTTCTCCCTGGATAACGCATCCAAGCACAATTACTGCTGAGTATTTTTGTACTTTCCGGCTTTCAATCACGCAAAGATAATCGTTTACGAATTCTTTGGCGGCATAGGTAAGCTCAAACGTGCCGGGTACATGTACCACATTGATGTTTTTTAATTTCACTCCGTTTTCTACGAGTGTATCAATAGCTCCCTTAAGCAATGCGTGTGTAATCTCCGAATTCCAATCGGCTACTGCGATTGCATATTCTTGTCTTGATACTGTTGATTTTAAGGGCATTTTATCGGCGGAATAATCCGATAGGTTTTGATATTGAGTTGCCATTCTGTGTTTGTTTTTTTTGTTTATTATTACTTGTGCGTGTGTGAAAAATTGTGAATTAAAAAAGCTACTTCAAAACTTGAAGTAGCTTTAAAATTGAGATTCAAAAAGAAAAATACTTATTTTTGTATTCTTGCAATGTATTTTTCTATGTCAGCTGCTTCTGTGCTTTTAGAATAATTTTCCTTAATTTCGTTATATGCTTTTAATGCTTTTTCTGGTTCTTTCAACGATTCGTAAACGATGCCCGATTTTTTTAAATACACCGGGCTCAATACTTCGTTTTTAGTATCTACTGCTTTTTCAAAATAACTAAGGGCTTTCGAGTTTTCGCCAAGTTCAACGTATGCGTCTCCGATTAACCCAATCACAGATGTTGAAAAATAATTATCGTTGCTGTCGTATTGCGATAAAAATTTGATCGCATTCTCATACTGACCCAATTTGTAATAGCAAATACCAGCATAAGCTGTTGCCAGATTTCCCGACTTGGTAATGCCATATTCCGAAACAATCTCTTTAAATCCGATAATGTCTTTGTTACCTTCAAGCGCCACTTTAAATGAGTCGACAGCAAAAAAACTTTGTGCCTTTCCCATTTCTGTTTCAGCTGCTATTTCGCGGGGTTGAATGTAGAAATTGCGAAATGCCAAAATGGCTAACACAACTAAAACAATTGTTGCAACAGAAAATATAATCTGTTTCTGATATTTTTCAATAAATGCTTCAGAGGTACTTAAAACGTGTTCAACGCTCTCTAATTCATCAGTTTTATGATCCTTTTTATTCGACATAAGATTGTTGTATAATTACTTAATTTGTTAATTCTGAATTTTCGTTCCGCAAAAATAGAGATTTTCTTTCACATGGCGAAATTTTATCAGTAGTTTTTTCTATTTCAGTTACACATAAGTAAAATCGATGTTAAAATGAGTTTTTTGCTCAAAAAAGATGGCATAGATAGAATAATACCCGAATAAAAATATTATATTTGCATCAGAAAGAAACGAACCGCATTGTTCTGAGATTGGAAAACTCAACACTAAAGAATTAACGAGTAATGCAGGTTTTCAATGGCGGGCTGCGCCTTCGGGTATCCCTTGCGGACGGCAGATTACAAAGAAAACTTTCATCTCAAATCCTGTTCACAGGAGTTTTCTCAACTAAAACGATGCGGTTTTTTCTTTTTTCCCCTCATGCTGCAGGCGTTCAATTTTTTTGGTCGTTTTTTTTATGCCCTTATCGCGTTATTTTAATAACTACAACAACATTTCGGTAGATATTTTGTACTTTCGCTTTTGATTTCGAACTGTCCTCCAAACCATAAAAACAATAGCATGCACTTTCTGAAATTAGTCCGAACTAAAAATCTGTTTTTTATAGTATTTATTCAATTAATTATGAGGCAGGTAGTGCTGATGCCCATTTTGCAGAAATATGGATTCGAAATCAGCGCAATCGACTTAAATTTTGTTCTCATGGCCCTGGCTACTGTTTTGATGGCAGCAGGAGGATATGTTTTGAACGACTATTTTGATGTGAAAATTGATGCGATCAATCATCCTGATCGGTTGATTATTACGAATACGGTGTCGAAGCAGAAAGCAATGCTTTATTATCAGCTGCTTACCGGTGTTGGTGTGCTGTTAGGATTGCTGTTGGCTTTTCGGGTGAATAGCTTTACGCTTGCATTTGTTTTTATAGTTGTACCGGGATTGTTGTGGTTTTACTCTTCGAGCTACAAGCGTCAGTTCCTGATCGGCAATATTATTGTAGCCTTGTTGGCTGCCTTATCGGTGCTCATTGTTGCTATTGTTGAATTGTCGGTGCTCGAGCAGCGTTTTGGGAAGCTTTTGTTCGAAACGCCAATTCCAGGGCAGTTTTATACATGGATAGGTGGTTTCTCTGTTTTTTCGTTTTTACTGACTTTGCTTCGTGAGATAATTAAAGATATTGAAGATGAAAAAGGCGACCGGGAAATGGAATGCCGCACAATGGTGCTGAAATGGGGTTTGTCGAAAACAAAATTGTTTCTATATTTGTTAATTTGTGTTGTTGTGGTTGGTTTGTATGCAGTGAAGTTTTTGATGACTGAGTTCGATGGAAGTCTGACAATTAAATACATTACTTTTGGTTTGGCACTGCCTTTGGCCGCACTTGTTTTTATGATTTTTAAAGCACAAAATACAACCGATTTCCATCAGGCATCAACATTTGTTAAGTTTATAATGTTATCTGGTGTATTATATAGCTTTATTTTTTATTTTCAAATGGCCAAAACGTATGGTATCAGCGTTTTCGATATATTCATTATTAAATAATTGAATTGTTATGAAGGTAAAAATAATCATTATTTCATTTTTGTTGTTTTCGATGCTTGTCGGGCTTAAATCGCAGGATATTCATGAAAATTTTTATAAGAAATTTTCGGTTGGGATGGCTTTGGCCTACGGTCCAGAAAACATACTTTCGATTGTTCCGCCAAAATTGAGTTTTTACTACTACGATAAGCACAAGCATTTCGAAACTTATTGTGGGGTCGAAAGTTCTTTTTGGATGTTGTTTGGTTTCTGGGCTTCGGGCGATGTTTTGTACGGCATCAGAAAAGGAATTTTTACTTTCGATACTTCGCTGGGTGCGTGGTGGCTGCCGCGTCAAAGCAATTATTATAATGATATTGAAGAGTCGTCATCTTATTTTAGCCTGAATCCGAAACTTGGGCTCAGGTTGGGTTGGTTTTGGTTCAAAGCAGGTCCGTCGTTTGTTTTTGGCGAGAATTTTAATGCATATTTCGAAAATTATACTGAGTATTACAGGATTGGTAATGTGCCACTTAATATTGAGCTTTCGGTCAATATTCCTGTTTACTTTCCTGATTATAAAAAAATTGACAACTGGAACAGAACTAAAAACATTTCAGCATTTTCTTTATGAATTTACTACAAAACATTGAAAAGTATAAAATTATTCTTGCCTCGCAATCGCCACGTCGCATTGAATTGCTTGGCGGACTGAATATTAAGTTTGAAGTCATGGTGTTGGATGTGAATGAAGATTTTCCGGCACAAATGGTGGGGGTGGATATTCCTATGTATCTTGCCGAAAAAAAAGCAAATGCATACAAGCATATAATGGATGAGCATACAATGATAATTACTGCCGATACCATTGTGTGGCACGAGGGCAAGGTGCTGGGCAAGCCTGTGGACGAAACGGATGCAAGGCGAATGCTGCGTGCCTTATCCGGAAAAACGCATCAGGTGATAACGGGTGTGTGTATTTCCACGCTCCAGCGACGTAAAGTTTTTCATGTTATTTCGGACGTAAGGTTTGCCCGACTTGCCGAAGTTGAAATAGAGTATTACCTTCAGAATTTTAAGCCTTATGACAAAGCGGGTTCGTATGGAGTGCAGGAATGGATAGGCTTTGTAGGGGTCGAACATATCAATGGTTCGTATTTTAACGTTATGGGTCTGCCTGTGCAGCGATTGTATAACGAATTAAAGCGCTGGAAAGAGTAGTTATAGTTTTGATGTTAGAACTTGGGTAATAAAACCGAAAGCAATTGAAGTAAATGGTGAGGATCTTTTTCCTGCGTGTTTTACTAAAGTATTGCAACTCCGAAAAATGGTAGAAAAATACTAAAGAATACCAATTTGCCATCTCTGCATTGCAAACTACAAAAAAACTGTAATTATTTAGGACTGAATTTTGTCAATCGGACATAATTTTGTAATTTTGCGTCGAATTTAAGAAACTCAATTTTAAACAATAAATAAAAATGATTAAAGTAGGTATCAATGGTTTTGGCCGCATCGGACGTTTGGTTTTCCGTGCTGCTCAAGAAAGAAACGATGTTCAAATCGTTGCAGTAAACGACCCATTTTTGGATCTTGACTATCTGATTTACATGTTACAGTACGATACTGTTCATGGACAATTTAAAGGAACTGCTGAAAACAAAGGTGGTAAATTATTTGTAAACGGTAAAGAAGTTGCTTTTTTCGCTGAAAAAGATCCAGCTAACATTGGTTGGGGTGCTTCAGGTGCTGACTATGTTGTTGAGTCAACAGGTGTTTTCACTACTATCGACAAAGCAAAAGCTCACTTGGCTGGTGGTGCTAAAAAAGTAGTTATTTCTGCTCCATCTAACGATGCTCCTATGTTCGTATGCGGTGTTAACCTTGACGCTTACAAAGCTGATATGGACATCGTGTCTAATGCTTCTTGTACTACTAACTGTTTGGCTCCTTTAGCTAAAGTTATCAATGACAACTTTGGTATCGTTGAAGGTTTGATGACTACGGTACACGCTGCTACAAATACTCAAAAAACAGTTGATGCTCCTTCTGCTAAAGACTGGAGAGGTGGTCGTTCTATCCTGAACAACATTATCCCTTCTTCTACAGGTGCTGCTAAAGCTGTAGGTAAAGTTATTCCTGAATTGAACGGAAAACTTACTGGTATGGCGTTCCGCGTTCCAACTGCTGACGTTTCAGTTGTTGACTTAACAGTACGTTTGGAAAAAGCTGCCTCTTACGACGAAATCAAAGCTGCTATCAAATTAGCTTCTGAAACTACAATGGCTGGCGTTCTTGGTTACACTGAAGATTCAGTAGTTTCTACTGACTTTATCCACGAATCACGTACTTCTGTATTTGATGCTGGTGCTGGTATCGCATTGAACGGTAACTTCGTAAAATTAGTAAGCTGGTACGACAATGAGTGGGGTTATTCAAACAAAGTGTTGGATTTGATCGCACACATGGATACAGTAAAATAAGCTGACCAATAGAATTAAAAAAAATTCCCTTGTAACAAATGTTGCAAGGGAATTTTTTTTGCTATTTAGTCGTATTGTCTCAGAGTGAAAGCAACTGAACTTGTTTTTAGTTATTTCCAAATGCTATAATTACTATAGTTCGCTTAGTTCAAGCCAGCGCATCGTTTTTTCGTCAATCAGGTTGTTTAGTTCGCCATGTAGCTGGGATGCTTTGATGATTTCGTCGCTGCTTAATGTTCCCGATGCCAGTTGATTTTCGATATCGGCTTTTTGTTGTTCCAGCTGGGGAATTTCAGCTTCGAGCGCTTCGAATTCTTTTTGTTCTTTGTAGCTCAGTTTCTTTTTCTCGGGTTTCGGCTTGTTTTCTGTTGTCTTGTCTTTCGCCTCCTGGCTCTTGTTTTTCGCCTCTTGACTTCTTATTTCTTTTTCCTGTTCCTCCATTAGTTCGTTCCATTCGCGGTAATCGGTGTAATTGCCCGGAAAGTCTTTAAGCTCGGCATTGCCTTTGAAAACCATCAGATGATCCACTACTTTATCCATGAAATAGCGGTCGTGACTCACCACTATTACGCAGCCTTTGAATGATTGCAGGTAGTCCTCAAGAATGTTTAGCGTTACAATGTCGAGGTCGTTGGTTGGCTCGTCGAGTACTAGGAAATTTGGGTTACGCATCAGCACAGTGCAGAGGTGCAAACGACGCTTTTCGCCGCCACTGAGCTTGTAAACATAATTGAATTGTGTTTCGGGGGCGAAAAGAAAATGCTGCAAAAACTGAGAAGCCGACATTTTTTTTCCATTGCCCAGATTCACTTCTTCGGCTATATCGCGCACCACATCAATTACTTTCATCTGTTCGTCGAAAGCGAGCCCATCCTGACTGTAGTAGCCAAATACCACTGTTTCGCCCACATCAAACGAACCGCTATCAGGTTTCAACTCTCCTAGTAACATTTTCAGAAAAGTTGATTTCCCTGTTCCGTTTTTACCTACTATGCCCATTTTCTCGTAACGGGCAAAGTTGTAGTAAAAATTGTCGAGTATCTTCAAGTCGCCGTAAGCTTTTGATACATATTTAGCTTCGAAAATTTTAGAACCCAGATAACTTGCTTTTACATCGAGTTGTACCTTGTCGTTGTTCCGGCGTTGTTTGGCGCGTTCTTCAATTTCGTAAAAGCTTTCCTGGCGCGATTTGGCTTTATGGGCGCGCGCTTGTGGTTGCCGACGCATCCATTCAAGTTCTTTTTTGTATAAATTGACAGTTCTTTCGCTTTCAGCCGTCCAGTTTTCGATGCGTTCCTGTCTTTTTTCAAGATAATAGGAATAATTACCGTTGTACTGAAACATTTCCTGGTGGTCGATTTCGAGAATGGAAGTACAAACGCGATCGAGGAAGTACCGGTCGTGCGTAACCATGAGCAATGACATGTTGGAGCGTTTCAGAAAATCCTCGAGCCACTCCACCATTTCGAGGTCGAGGTGGTTGGTAGGTTCGTCCAGAATCAGTAAATCAGGTTCAGAGATCAGCACATTGGCCAGCGCTACACGTTTCAACTGCCCGCCCGAAAGCTCCCCGATAAGCTGCTCGAAATTAAATATTTTAAGCTTGCCCAAAATTTGTTTAATGCGCGTTTCGTAGTCCCACGCTTTGTGAAGATCCATTTGAACAAGTATCTCATCCAATTCTGTGTGATTTTCGGACAGCATACAATGTTCGTAAGCGGCAATGGTGCGCACGGCCTCGTTGTCCGATTGCAAACAAGCATCAATTACCGAAAGGTTTTTAGGAAAATCAGGATTCTGATCCAGATAGCCGACGCGCAGGTCACGTTTGAACGAAATACTTCCGCTCTGATAATCTTCGTTGCCGGCAATGATGTTAAGTAAAGTGGTTTTTCCTGTTCCGTTTTTGGCTATCAAAGCCACGCGTTGGTTGTCGGAAATGCCGAAGGATATATTTTCGAAAAGCAGATTATCGCCAAATGATTTGGTCAGATTTTCCACCTGTAAGTAGCTAATCATGTTGTGTTGTAAAATGTGAGAATTGAATTGCAAAGATACGAAAATTAAAAGAGCGAGGCAATTGCTTAAAATGTGAGCAATAATGTTTGTTTGTGAAAATTTAAAATGTTATTTTTGGACGAGATATTTAAAAATCAGAACAATGACAAAAAAAGATTTCTTTCGGGTTATTATCAAGCTTTTCGGTCTTTATTGGTTAATTAATACAATCTTTTCACTAAGTCAGGTTTTTTATTTTGCAACGAATTGGGATTCAGGTGCAACGGGTCTTTTGTTTTCAGGATTTACACTTTTTTTTGCTGTTTTTGTGTTTGTTTTATTGATCCTCGGTGCCGATAAGATTATTTCCTGGTTGAAGCTTGATAAAGGATTTGATGACGACAAGTTTGAGATATATCAGTTCAATGTAGAGTTAATATTGATACTTGCCATGGTGCTTATTGGCGGTATGTTGATATTGGATAACATCCCTGTTTTTATCAATCAAGCATATATGGCAATTAAGTTACACGCAAGTCCTTCGGGAGATATCATGGCATTGAATGGTTATAGTACCTATCATTTGGCAGTTAGTTTTACAAAAGTAGTTTTGGGCTATTTGCTGATAACAAATTATAATGTTGTTAGGAAATTGTTGTTGAAGATAGATCAAAATAAAGATTGAAACAGTTCTTTTTTTGTAAACAATTTTATATCTTTGCTAAGTCGAAGGACAGTTTAAATGAAATAAATATTCATCTATAAAAATTCAAAATCATGAAAAGTCTTAAAGGAACTCAAACAGAGAAGAATCTGTTGATTTCGTTTGCCGGCGAAAGTCAGGCACGTATGCGCTATACTATGTTTGCAAGCGAAGCTAAAAAAGCAGGTTTCGAGCAAATTGCTGCTATTTTTCTCGAAACAGCCGATCAGGAAAAGGAACATGCTAAAAAATTCTTTAGTTACCTCGAAGGTGGTCCGGTAGAAATTACTGCTACGTATCCAGCCGGAAAAGTGGGTACAACTGCCGAAAATCTTCTGGCTGCTGCCGAAGGCGAAAATGAAGAATGGACTGAAGCATATCCTCACTTTGCCGATATAGCCGAAGCTGAAGGTTTTCCTGTAATTGCTGCTACTTTCCGTAAAATTGCTAAGGTGGAAGCTGAACACGAAAAACGCTACCGTCGTTTGCTCGATCGCGTTGTGAAAGATCAGGTTTTTGCACGCGAGGAAGAAACAGTTTGGCAATGTCGCAATTGCGGTCACGTACATGTAGGCAAAGAAGCTCCAAAAGCTTGTCCAACCTGCGCACATCCTCAAGCTTATTTCGAAGAAGAAAAGCAGAACTACTAAATAATGCATAATTCATAATGCACAGTTCATAATTGCAACAACCGTTTCTCAAATAGGAGAAACGGTTGTTTTGTTTGTGGGTTTTTCAGTACTTTTGTATGGTTTCAATTATGTATTATGAATTCTGAAATTTTAATTACTTCCGACGGTTCGCATACCCTTTTTGTGCCCGAAATTGATGAATGTTATCATTCAACACATGGCGCTATTCAGGAATCACGTCATATTTTTATTGAGACTGCACTCAAACAGCACTCAAAAACGGAGTTGAATGTGCTTGAAGTGGGTTTTGGCACCGGTCTGAATGCGTTGCTGGCTTTGGTGGAGGCGGAGCGAAGTGGCAAAATAATTCATTATTGTACGCTCGAAAAATATCCTGTCGCTGTCGAAAAAGCTTTTTTGCTGAATTATCCTGCAATGATTGATGTCAGATATAAAGATGTTTTTGAAAAAATACATAGCTCTGCGTGGAATGAGAAGGCAGCAATAACTCCTTTTTTCGAAATTGAAAAAATGGAATGTGATTTCAAGAACTTTGAACATACATCCACTTATGATATTGTGTTTTTCGATGCTTTTTCGCCTGAAAAACAGCCGGAAATGTGGACGCAGCAGCAGTTTGAAAAAATATATGCTCATTGTAATCCCGGCGCCATTCTTACCACTTATTGTGCAAAAGGTGTTGTGCGCCGTGCCCTCCAAAGTGCTGGTTTTTCTGTTGAAAGATTGGCTGGTCCTCCCGGCAAGCGTGAAATCTTAAGGGCTGTAAAACTGTAATCTGAAAAGATGTTTTGTTTGATAGTCAGGAAATAAAAACACAGTGAAGTGTAGATTATTGAAAAAATATTTATATCTTTGCAAGCTCAAAATCAAATGTATAGTTTTGCGATGAGTGCATTGCTAAGTTTGTATTTTAAAACATTTATTTATAAATAATTATCATGTATTTAACGGCTGAAAAAAAGCAGGAAATCTTTGGTAAATTCGGGAAGTCTAACACTGATACTGGTTCAACTGAAGGTCAGATAGCATTGTTCTCCTACCGTATTAACCATTTAACTGAGCATCTCAAGTTAAACAAAAAAGATTATAGTACAGAACGCGCTCTTGTTATGTTGGTAGGAAAACGTCGTCGTTTGCTCGATTATTTGAAAGCAAAAGATATCGAAGGTTACCGTTCACTTATCAAAGAGTTAGGCATCAGAAAGTAATTCTGGCTTTCAAACTTTTAAAAAGGCGTTTCAAAAGCTATTTTGGAATGCCTTTTTTCTTTGAATTTCAATCACTACAGGATAATACTTCTTTATAACTATAAATAAATGAGGTTTCTATATAATATCGGCATATATCTTTATCAACTGGCTATTTTTATAGCTTCGTTTTTCAATACGAAAGCTAAAAAACTTCGCATAGGGCAAGCCGAGGCTTTTACTGTTTTGAAACAAAAAATTGATCCTAATACCCGTTATGTGTGGTTTCATGCGGCATCGCTGGGTGAGTTTGAACAGGGACGTCCGGTAATAGAACAACTCAAAAAAGAAAAGCCCGATACCAAAATTTTACTTACATTTTTCTCACCTTCGGGTTACGAGATTCGCAAGAATTATGCTCTTGCCGATATTGTTTCGTACTTACCGCTCGATACGGCTTCTGCTGCAAAGAAATTTGTAGAAATGCTGAACCCATCAAAGGCAATATTTATTAAATACGAGTTTTGGCCTAATTATTTACAGGCTTTGAAGGCTGCCGGAATTCCAGTGTATTCTATTTCCGCTATTTTCCGTCCGGGACAGATTTTTTTTCGGTGGTACGGACAGTGGTATAAAAAATTACTCCAGGGAATCGATCACATTTTTGTGCAGGATAAAGCTTCGCTGGACTTGCTGAAAACCCATGGAGTTGATAAAGTTTCGATTGCTGGCGATACACGCTTCGATCGTGTGGCCGATTTGGCTGCGCAAGCCAAAACTATTCCGCTGGTAGAGGCATTTGTTAAAGACACTGAAAAAGTGATTGTGGCAGGAAGCAGTTGGCCGAAAGATGAAGAACTGTTGGTTCGTTACCTGAAGCTTCACCCGGATGTAAAAATGATACTTGTACCACACGAAATTCATGTAGCACACATTACGGGCATTTCCAAATTGCTGGATGGTAATTTTGTACCTTATACCGAAGCAACCGAAACCAATGTGCAAACCACTAATTGCCTTGTTGTTGATACCATAGGTTTGCTTTCGTCGATTTACCGCTATGGGCATGTGGCATATATAGGAGGTGGTTTCGGAGTGGGCATTCACAATACACTTGAAGCGGCGGTGTGGAATATTCCCGTGGTTTTCGGTCCGATGTACGAAAAGTTTCGCGAAGCACGCGACCTGATAGCTATTGGCGGTGCTTTCTCGATTCCAGACTACGAAATGCTCGAAGCGAAATTGGATGCTTTGTTGAAAGATAAAAAAGCAGGAAAAATTGCCGGCGAATATGTAAAGCAAAATACTGGAGCGACAAAATTAATTTTAAAAGAAATATGCTGAATAATAAATATTTAGCGATAAATTATATTATCACATTATAAAAAAGATATGGCACAAAAACCATCCATCCCTAAAGGAACACGCGATTTTACGCCGCAGGAAATGGCAAATCGCAATTATATATTCAACACTATCAAGGATGTTTTCCGTCTGTATGGATTTCAGCAGATTGAAACGCCTGCCATGGAAAACCTTTCGACTTTGATGGGGAAATATGGTGAAGAAGGTGATAAATTGCTTTTCAAAATACTGAACTCAGGCGATTTTATGAACGGATTGGCCGATGATGAGTTATTGGGACGCAACAGTGTAAAGCTAACCAATAAAATTTCAGAAAAAGGACTTCGTTACGACCTGACAGTACCTTTTGCCCGTTTTGTTGTGCAGAATCGTGATAAGATTTCTTTCCCTTTCAAACGCTATCAGATTCAGCCGGTTTGGCGTGCCGATCGTCCGCAACGCGGGCGTTACCGCGAATTCTACCAGTGCGATGTGGATGTGGTGGGAAGCGACTCTCTTTTGAACGAGCTGGAACTGATTCAGATTGTCGACGAGGTATATCGTAGGTTAAAGATTAATGTGGTTATCAAAATCAACAACCGCAAAATTCTTTCGGGCATTGCCGAAATCATTGGCGAAGCCGAAAAAATTACCGATATCACCGTCGCTATCGACAAAATGGATAAAATAGGATTGGAAAAGGTAAACGAAGAAATTGCCTCGAAAGGCATTTCGGAAGAGGCCATTGCCAAATTACAACCTATTTTGAAACTAAGTGGCTCTAATGCCGAAAAGCTGGAACAGCTAAAAGTGGTGTTGGCAGCTTCGGAAGTTGGGTTAAAAGGAGTAATAGAGCTCGAAACCATTTTCGGACTCTGTGAGGCCATGAAAGTGGAAACCAAAATTGATCTTGACCTGACGTTGGCACGTGGATTGAATTACTACACAGGCGCCATTTTCGAAGTGAAGGCGATGGATGTGGAAATGGGAAGCATTACCGGTGGTGGTCGTTACGATAACCTGACTGGCGTTTTTGGTATGGAAGGTGTATCAGGTGTCGGCATCTCGTTTGGTGCCGATCGCATTTATGACGTTCTGAACACTTTGAATTTATATCCTGAGACTTCGATTGAGCAAACGCAAATTCTTTTTGTAAGTTTTGGCGACAAGGAATTAATGTATTGTCTGCCATGGTTGAGCACATTGCGCAGCAACGGCATTAATGCTGAAATTTACCCTGAGCCGGCTAAAATGAAAAAGCAAATGAGTTATGCCGATAATAAACGCATTCCGTTTGTGGCCATTGTAGGCGAAACCGAAATGAATGAAGGCAAAGTGATGTTGAAAAACATGAAGACAGGTGAGCAGTCGCTCTCAACGATGGACGAAGTGATTCAAATGATAAAATAAAGAAAAAGCCCTGAATTTTTAGTTCAGGGCTTTTTTATGCTTTCATTGGAACTTCAATGATCAGAAATTCAGCATCAGTTTTAGCAATAATATTGAAATCAGAAATCTCCCACAACCCATAGCCATCCCGCTGCTTTATATATTGCTCGTCTACTACAATTTCGCCCTCAATGACAAATATATAGACCCCGTTTATGTTAGGATTTTTTAGCTGAAAATTCACTTGTTGTGCAGCATTGGCTTTGCCGATATACATCCATGCATCCTGATAAGCCCATGCTTTACCATCGTGTAGATCCGGCGAAAGGATTTCAACTAATGCGTTGTTTTTTAGTTCGTATCTGTTCTGTTCGTGACGTGGTTTCGCTTTCAGAATTTTAGGTACTATCCATATTTGCAGGTACCTCACCGATTTGTCTTTGTTGTGATTTCCTTCGCTATGAAAAATACCTGTTTCGGCACTCATTACCTGGATTTCGCCCTTGCCAATAACCGCCACGTTGTTCATGTCATCTTTGTACTCCAGTTCTCCATCGAGCGGAATAGTTATTATTTCCATGTTGCTGTGCGGGTGCATTCCAAAACCTTTTCCGGGGGCGAGTATGTCATCATTTATCACCCTGAGCTCTCCAAAGTGTATTCGCTCAGGGTTGTAATAGTCGCCGAAACTAAAGGTGTGACGGCTGTGAAACCAACCCTGGTTGGTGGTTCCACGCGATTCGGCTGTATGTAGTATTGATTTCGACATTTTTTTGTTATTTGTAATTATAACAAATTACGATGAATTTGGTTGTATAAATAACAAGGTTCTTTTTTTAAATAACATTTATTGAAAATGGTTTGAAAAACTATTGATATATTTGTAAAAATAATACATATCACCACAAAACTATTTCTTAGAATGATGAATGACAGAACGCCATATCTGGAAGCATTGATGAACCAGTATGCAAAACGTAAGCATCCGCTTGATTATACATCGCGTTATCAGTTAATGGTAATGGTTATTCTTTCGGCGCAGGATTCGGATAAACATATCAATGAACTGGCACCGAAGGTGTTCTAAGCTTATCCGTCGATGAATGCACTTGCTCAGGCTACTGCCGAAGATTTACATCAATTGATAAGTTCGGTGAGGAATTTCGGAAATAAATCGGCATGGCTGGTGAAACTGGCGCAACTGATTAGTGATGATGATAATATCCCAACCACCATGGCCGAACTCACCAAATTACCGGGCATTGGGCGCAAGTCAGCCAATGTAATTATGCGTGAATCGGGCGTTGTGTCCGAAGGCGTAATTGTAGATTTGCACGTGGTACGCGTTGCGCCTCGTATTGGTATTGCCACAGGAACGCAGCCCGAGAAAATTGAGAAGCAAATTATGGCCATTGTACCCAAAGAGAAATGGGGCGAGATTGGTATGGCTATTTCTTTTCTGGGTCGCGAAATCTGTCGCCCCACACATCCGAAATGCGATAAATGTGTTGTAAGTGAAGTTTGCAACTACCACAATGGTGTTTCTGAATCAGCAGAGAGTCCCAAATTATTCTAATTTTATAAAGCTGCAAATATGTCGAAGTTGCAAAGCACAAAAGAAAAATCGGTTCAAATCAATTTACATTCGCAGTATTATGGCTCTGTGGCCGAAATTGGCGGCGGTCAGGAAACGGCACGTCACTTGTTTCAGGCGGGAGGAGCTTCCAATACCATTGCCAAATCTATTTCGGCCTACGATAAGTCTTTCAGCGACCATTTTTATAACGACGGAACTCCCACCCGTTATGTGGCCGAAGATAGATTGCGAAAAATGGTTGATTATGAATATGATGAACTGATTAAAATACTTGATAAAAAGAATCCTAAGAAGTTTTTTGCTTTTGCCAATACAGTGGAAACGCTCAACTTTGCCAAAACAAATCAGGGAAATGGTTGGCTGGGAATAGCGGTGGAAGGAACCGACCGGTATCGGCCTAATAAGTTTTTTATTCATGTAAAACTCCACGAAAATGATACTTTATTGCAGCAATATACCCTCGGAGCATTGGGAATTAACCTGATTTATGCCGGGCTTTTTGGTTGGGAAGATCCCCGGAGTATGTTGCTCTCGCTGCTCGATAACCTCGGTAGAGAGCGGGTGGAGGTAGATTATATTTATGTCGAAGGTCCCGATTTAGAGTGGTGCGATAATCGGCTGCTGAATTTGATGCTGGTGAAGAATAACATGACTCCGGCCATAATGTTCGATCAATCAGGGCATATTCAGCAACCCGGCGATATGCTTTATAAGAAAAACGTATTGTTGATGCGCGGTTTTTTTCGCCCGATCAACAACCTGGGACTCGAATTCATTGAGGACAGTTTAGCCATTTTCAAACGAGACGAAGATTATAAACCAGACAATACGATTGCTTTTTGCGAAATATCGCTCAAGTATTTCATTCATGATGAGCAACTCGACGAAAATGATTTTCTGAACAGGGTGGAACTGCTGAATATGGTTGGACAGAATGTAATGGTGTCGAATTTTTATCGTTATTTTAAATTAGTTGATTATTTTGCGCAGTTCAAAATGATAAAATTGCGAATAGTGGTAGGTCTTCCTACTTTTGATAAAATACTGGATAGCAGTCAGTACACCGATATGCGTGGTGGTTTGCTCGAAGCCATGGGCACATTATTTCAGCATAACGTTAAAATGTACCTTTATCCTTATACCGACATGAGTACAGGTGAAGTGGTTTATCCCGACGACAATCACTTCAGAGGCGAATACAAACTGCTCTGGCAATACCTGATGGCAACACGTCGGATGATTGTGTTGAAAGGTATTCCGGCACACCGACTGAGCATAACTTCGGGTTATATTGATACCCTCATCGAAAATGCAGATGAAAGGCTGAAAGATTATGTGCCCGAAAAGGTTTACAACTACATCAGCCAAAACCGCTTATTTGGTTACGGAAAGAACAAGCACAGCTGAAGGCTGACGCTAAAGTGCTTTCTCAAAACACCGGCTATTTTCTACTCCTGCATACTGTCCGTAATTAGGAATCGGGAGATAGCCGTTTTTCCCGTACAGCCGAATGGCATCCGGCTGACGAATGCCGGTTTCCAATATACAATGTGAATAATTCATCTCCGCAGCCCATTTTTCAAGTTGAACAAGCACTCCCGATGCTGTTCCTTTGCCTCTGTACGGAGCTAAAGTGTACATTCGTTTCACTTCCATGGTGTTTTCACTGAATTGTTTTATAGCACCGCAAGCAATGGGTAACTCATTTTCGTAGGCAATAATGACATGGTTTATTTTATCAATCTTATTGTACTGTACATAAAAACTATGTTCATCACCATCAATTGTAGCTAATTCTATATCGAGATGACGAACCAGAGAGATAAAATCCTGATGTGTGGAGTTGGTGCGGAGAAAAGTGAGCATATCCTGAATTTTAAATGATGATTCAAAGATACGAAACTTTCTATAACGAGGTATAAACTAAAGCGAGGGCGTCACTCTAAGTGACGCCCTCGCTTCAATTCACATTTTAGTGTTCAGTGTTTTTTTTGTTTCAAAAGTTATTCCTTCACAAATTCAGCATCTGCAACTATGCTGATATCGTCGCCAACAACCTGAGTAGGGAAATTAGGAGCAATACCAAATTCGGTGCGTTTCAGGGTGCCGGCAATGTGAAATCCAAATGTCTCCTTTTGATTCATCGGGTTCACTACCGATCCGTAATAATCTACAGCAAGCGTAACAGGCTTTGTCACTCCGTGCATTGTAAGGTTACCTGTAAGTTCGAATTTCTTGTCCGAAATCTTTTTTGAAGAAGTACTCACAAAAGTCAGTTCGGGATATTTTTCAACTTCGAAAAAATCGGCTGAGCGAAGGTGGTTGTCACGCATTTCTACACCCGTGTTGATGCTTGCAGTTTTGGCGGTAACGCTTACTTTCATATCGCTGTAGTCGGCTTTGGTGGTAATTACTTTTACCGAAAAATTGCTGAAGCTACCACTGATTTTTGAAATGCCAAGATGTTTTACAACAAAACCAAGACGGGAATGAGCAGGGTCGTTGGTCCACGATTGCTGCTGAGCCGAAACTGCTAATGAGAACGAGATCACAAGGATGCTGAATAAAACTTTTTTCATACTGATTACTTTTTTATTTGTTATACTTTGTTTTTAATTTGATAATGCAAAAGTACAACAGCTCTTGAGGGGGCTGAGTATAAGAATTAGGCATAAGATTGCAAAAATCCGTTTTTTTTACAATTTAGAGCAAGGGTGTCACTCTAAGTGACGTCCTCGCTTGAAGTGACTGGTTCAGTTACAAACCAATTCTTATATCTCCCAAATGAAAGAAAGGCTTCGAACCCTTGTGATCCGAAGCCTTTGTATTGAATGCCATTTCACGTTATTACATTGATTATTGTCCGCCACCGGTCGACTGACCTCCTCCGCCTTTTACATCATCGTTTTCTATCCCGCGTTGTGCTTTTTTAATTTGCTCTTTCATTTCCCCAAAACGGTAGCTTAACGAGAGGCTAAAGTTACGGGCAGGACGGAACATCATAAATTCGTTGCGATATGTGCTTGTTTGTGTGAAGCTTGAATAAATGATTCGTTTTTCGATGAAATTACGTGCATTGACTGAAATATTTAGTTTCTTTTTCAGAAAATCGCGCGATAAAGAAGTGCCGTAATAATAATAAGCATTCGATTTTCCCTGCAAAGAAACTTGCGGTGAATAATAACCACCATTTGTATTCCACTTGATATCTGCAAAAAGTGTAAACTGTGTTCCGGCAGAAAAACTATAACGGAAACCGCTGTTTCTTAATCCTGAGCCGTCATTTGTATTCATATCGGTGTAAGCTGTTGAGCCATTTCCGTAGAAGCGTACTTTGGGCGTAGGCTGCCAGTTAGCATAAGCCGACAAGCCTGTGGTGCTGCTTAGCCCGATATTATTATAAGTAGTATACACAACACTATCGTTGAGCAGGCGACTTATCTGCTCAATAGAATTCCGTGTAAACGACGTGTAAAGGCTCAGGTTGAAGTTTAGTTTTGGACTAAAGTTGCTGTAATTGAGCGAGAAAGCGTTGTCTATTTCCGCGTCGAGGTTCGGATTTCCCTGCGAAATAGATTGAGGATTCGAATCGTCGTAAAACGGATTCAGGTACCATATACTCGGCCTGCTTATTCGTTGGTTATAGCCCAAACGTAAATTTGACGACGGGCTAAACCGATAAGTCATACTAATGGAAGGAACCAGATTGGTGAAATCGGGACTGAAACTGGTGTCTGCCATTTCTACAATTGATTTGGTTTGTTCGAGGCGCAAGCCGGCACGCAGGCTTAATTTTTCAAGCTTGAGGGTATAGCTCCCGTAAGCGCCAAGGATATGCTGTTTATGCTTTAAGTCACTTTCAGTCTATTTTCAACTCTTGATTCACATGAATTATTAAAAATATCCTATCCTTGCATTCAATTATAACAACCAATGGAAACCACCCCGGGCTATTACGGATTATCGTCAAAGACTCAACTCAAAGAGCTTGGCAACAATCGCATAGGCATTTATAAAGTGATCAAAAGCCGTATCATCCAAAAAGATGCACTTAAAATTGCAGCCATTGCAGCCCAAATTAAAAGCGTAATCCCCGAAATGGAGGTTACGCTTATCTGCACCCGGAATATTTGTTCAAAGTCAATAGCTTTGCTGGAGCGGGAAGGAGTGACGATTGATTTGGAGGATTAAAATGGCTGGCTGACAAATTTATAGATCAAAAAATACAAATATGAAACTCCCATGACCGGGATTAAAAATAAGGACACACAAGGAGATGATTATAAAATAACAAAACTCAAAGTCCCTGTCTTATTCCCCCTTTAGGGGGTTAGGTGGTAGATATATAAATTATAAACATATGAAGAAAATTCTTATTATTAACGGACATCCGGAGAAGAGCAGCTATAGCTATGCTTTATCGGCATCCTACTTCGAAGGTGCTACAAAAAACAATAATGCTGAAATAAGTATCATCAATATTGCCGACTTGCAGTTTAATCCTAATCTGACGCATGGCTATCAGCAACGAACAGAGCTTGAACCTGATTTGCTGGAAGCGATTGAAAAATTGAAAGCCGCCGATCATATAGCCTGGTTTTTTCCTATGTGGTGGTACAGTTGTCCGGCCATTATGAAGGGATTTATCGACCGCACTTTCCTGCCGGGCATTACATATCAGCCGGTAGAAGGAAAACCATTGCCTGACAAACTGTTGAAAGGAAAATCAGCCCGACTGATTATTACTGCCGATAGCCCATCGTGGTTCAATAGCCTGTTTATGGGCAAGCCTGCCATCCATCAGCTCAAAAGGGGTACGCTTCAGTTCTGTGGCGTGAATCCGGTCAAAGTAACTTATATAGCACCTTTGAAAAACTCTACCGAAGCTTTTCGGAAGAAACACCTGCTTAAGATGTGCGAACTGGGACAGCAGTTGGATTGATTAGCTGTGATTTGCGCTAATGTTAGCGTAGCTGTATTGCAGTTGCCACACTAACTAACACGCTCCCCGCTATCAGCTTAATTACACTTACCCTGACAGGTGCCTGTTAATGTGGTTGATTGGTACGTGTGAAGTAGCAAGACAGGTAACTGTCAGGCATCCTTGCATTCACTAGTCAGCGTATAGGGTATGTTCGTAAATGTAGCTCCGTGGTTGGGCTAATGGTTTGCCATTGCCGGCGTATTGTGTAGTTACCTTTAGCTGATAGCTTCCGGCGGCTAATTGAGGAACAATCAGCTCCAGTTTTGTATCACCGTTGGCAAATAATACCGTTGGGGGAAAATGAATTTCGTTGCCGGTTTCGTTGTGTCGAAGATATAATCCCACAGAAGGGTTGTCGCCGGTAATTTTTATTTTATCGCCACGCATCACCAATATCCGGTTCGCTATAAGTTTGTCGGTGTGTTGTTTGGTTTGTAAGTCGGTAATTGTCCATATTCTGAGGCTATATGGCTTTGTTCTCTGTATCTCAACCTTTAAATTTTTCTTTGCTTTATGGGCAAGATGTCCAGCGCTGAACACAATGTCCACACTGTGTTTATTTTCATCAAAATCGTCGGCCAATGAATCGAACGAACCCTTTACATGAGCCTGCGCAGTGAAATATCCGGTGTTGATTTTATTGCCGTCTTCAATCTTTTCCATCATTTCATCTAAAAAAAGCTTTACATGATATGCTATTGTTTCGAGTTGAAGTCCTGTTCCCGGCTTACTACACAAGGATTCGCAAATGCTCTGAATGTCGTAGCTGCTGTATTTAGTGGTGTATGCCAAATACTTACCCTTGGCATTTTTCATTGGATTAGGATGCAGAATGGCTTTGATGGTACGATGGATAGCTGACATAATAACTGAAAAGATTTAAAGGGTTAGAGATATTTGGATATATGCACAAAAGTATAAAATTTTACTAACATTTAAGTGACTATACTGTAGCAAGCAAAAGAAAACAAAAGCATTGTACTAAACAGTGCGAGAGTTTTATAGAAAGTAGGAGCATATTTACAAAATAACACAAATTTTTGATTTCTTCTGTTTTAAGAAACGAACACAACATGATTAGTAACTTCATTTGGTCAGGTTCTTTGTTTTGCCATTCAACAATTATTGCTAATTTTGTGTGATTTTCAATAAAAATATGATTAATATAGATAAAGTTCCACATTTCATTAAATATATGGGGTCTAAAAGAGAAATTTTAGACTATATCAACACCTCAATAATTGACCTTAATATACAATCGGAATGGTTATGCGATTTATTTGCAGGAACATCAGTTATTTCTGGTGCTCTAAAGAACGATTTTAATATTCATTCTAATGATATTCAAACGTATTCATCTATATTTGCACACACATATTTCTCTAATTGTAAAAACAGAGTTAATCCGATAAATCTTGAGACTATACACAATAAGGTCATTCATCTAGTAGATGAGTTTTACGCAAAAGGTCTTGATCTTAGATTTGATTATATAAATGCAAGTTCATACAATGAAATGTTTAAGGCTGAGGCTGAACAACGAGAGCTTATAAGCAAACATTTTGACATTGGGTTTAACTTGTTTACGAGATATTATTCCGGAACATATTGGTCATTTGAACAGTGCGTTTGGATAGATTCTATTAGAGCAATAGCTGAAGAGTATTCTGGATCTGTAGAATATTATATGATTATGTCCTCTTTGATTTTTGCAATGTCATATGCCACTCAAAGTACTGGGCATTTTGCTCAATATAGAGATATCACAATGTCAAACATGAATGATATTCTTATTTATAGAAAAAAAGAGATTTGGACTCTTTTTGAAAGAAAGTTTAATGAAATGATCGACATTCTGGATGAGGAGCCGCAAAAGACACATAGGATAACCAGTTTAGATTACGTAGATTGTTTAAGGATTGTCGATGAAGGTTCAATTATTTATGCGGATCCTCCATATAGTAATGTGCATTATTCGAGATTTTATCATGCTATAGAAACCCTTGTAAAATACGATCATCCAGTCGTAAAGTATAAAGGAAGATACAGAGATGATAGACATCAATCTCCATTCGATAAAAGGAAAGAAGTACAGGATGCATTTACTTTGCTGTTTAAAGGTGTAAAAAACACGAAATCACATCTTTTATTGAGTTATAGTGACAACGGAATGATCACTCAAGATAAAATTCTTTCAATTGGGAAAGATGTTTTTGGTGCTCAATACGAAGTGAATGTTCAAACAAAAGACTATCTCCATAGTAAAATGGGAAGATCAGATGAACATCAAATGGATGTTCAAGAATTAATAATGTCTTTTAAACGAAAATAATTATGAAAGAAATAGATTTCAGCAAACTTCGTTCCTCTTGGACTAAATATGATGTTGTTCAGGCTTTAGATGTTATTTATAGTGTTGAAACTATTCAAAAATACCTGAATAAAGAAGCTAAAATTAACGAGGCAATCCTTCGTGCTTTTTTGGGTGTCAAATCCTTAACTGACACGATACCATATTATTGGGTTGAAATTCAAAAATATCCTAATGAGAAAAAAATATTTGCTTTATTGGCTCTGATATTTATACATGAAGATATAATTCGTGACTTTGCGTCTAAATACTCAACTGGTGATATGAAAGGCGTTTTCTATCTTGGAGAAAAGCCTTACCCCAAACATCAGACAAACCTAAGAAGTGCATTAGTAGTTTCAGAAGCTGCAGAACCTTTTTATCGTAGGGAAGAAGAAGTTCCATATGATTTCTCAGTAGTCTACTATAATCCTAATGTAGGAAAATTATTTAAAGAAGTTCTTAAAGAAAGGATTTCAAGGTGTGTTCAAGGTGATTTTGATGATGATGAATTCTACGATTATTGCTATCAAGGTCAATTTGAAAAGGCTCTAAGTCTTACAAAAGATCAGTTTAAGATGTGGCTTGAAGGAGAATCTTTTGAAGCGCATTATATTAAAAAAATAAATATAAATTCTTTTTATTCTATTAAAGAGCCAATAGAATTGAATCTTGAAGACAGTAAGGAAATATATTTCTTGGGCGAAAATGGAGATGGAAAATCTTTATTGTTAATGGCTGCTTATTTAGCCTTTAATGGTAATTACATAAAAAATCAAACTGAGAAAACTGACACAGGAAGAGCTATAGATATTCTTAGTGATTGTGATGTATCAGGTTTTGATGAATTTGGTCATGAATACAATGTACACAATGCCATATTTTTGAATTCTTTTTTTGCTTATGGTACTCATAGAGGTCGTTACTCTGCTGAAAATAGTGAAAAATATGGATTTATGACATTATTTAACAACGATCTAACTCTTAAAAGTCCCGAACAATGGATTAAAGACATAAAATTAAATGAAGAAAAAGAAGTTCGAGATAAATATAGTGTAGCACTAAGCGTTTTACAATCTATACTTTATGACCTATTAGAAAAAAATGTAAACCCAGAGATAGAGGGAAGTAAAGTTATTTTCAGGGAGAAAGGCTACCCTTTATCATTAGAGCAATTATCTGAAGGTTATAGAAGTATAATCATTTTTGTTTGTGATTTAATTTATCGTTTGAGTAATGCACTTGATAATAGTGATGATGTTTTTAAATCAAAGGGTGTTGTTTTAGTAGATGAGATTGATCAGCACTTGCATTTAAAATGGCAGAGAGTCATTGTAAGTAAACTCAGAAATATTTTTCCCAATATTCAGTTTCTCTTTACAACCCATAGTCCTTCAATTATTCAAGGTGCCTCTAACGATGCAATTATTTATAGAGTCTATCGAGAGGATGGAATCACAAAAGTAAGTGATCCATATTATCGAAAAGACTTGAATGATTTTATGATGAATACTCTGGTTACTTCCTCATTATTCGGATTGGATGATTCAAGAATGGATTCTGATAATGATTTATCAAATACTGACGATACTTTTGCGCTATATAAAATCAATAAAGCATTGAAAAAGAAATTAGACATCCAAAAATCTATTGGAAAAGAATTCATTTCAGAATCAGAAATAGATAATCTTATTGATGAAATTCTAAAATCAGAGGGACAATGATTAAGATAGAGAAGGATTTGAATGATATCCCAGAATCGCTAAAGCCGGCAATAGATAAATACTTTATACTACCGAACATTATCCCTTCCTATACGCGTACGACTCATGAGGCGAGAATGGATGTGATAAATAATGGTGCATATTATAAAGAAAAAAAATATGACAATTATTACAAGCATGACGATATTAAGGAAAAGCTAAACAATATCTATCATCATAAATGTGCATTTTGCGAACAGAAAGTTGAGCAAGTAAATATAGAACATTACAGACCTAAGAAAAAACGTGGCAAAGACAGTTATGCCTACTATTGGTTAGCTTTTAGTTGGGATAATTTAATTATTGCGTGTCCGAAATGTAATAGAAATAAAGGCAATAAATTTGGGATTTATGGCATAAGAGCAGAATTTGTAAACGATGATAATCACATTAGTAATATAAATACTCTTTCCTCCGTATATGATATCTCAGAAAGACCATTAATGGTCAACCCGGAAGTAACTAATCCGAAAGATTATATTAAGTTTGCTCAAGATGGGAAAATATGGTCTGATGATGAACGATTCGATTACACTATCAAAGAATGTAAAATTAATCGTGATTATTTAAATGATGAAAGACGTAAAATAATCAATGATCTTAAAGATGATTTAATCGCTGAAATTAGTTTGTGCTCAACGCCAGATGGTCAAAGTAAAGCAATTGAACCAGTAATTAGAAAATTTGTTAGAGGCACTCAAAATAAATTGAATGAATTTCTTGCTTTTAGAAATCACGCTGTTAAGGAGAATTGGATTAAAGATATTTTACTTGAAATAACAGCGGTGTAATAGTTACAAACTCAAGAATAAGGTCTTGCATTCCTTTACCACCTTTTATTCCACGGATTGCATCCGTGGTTAATCACATTCAATCCCTTGGGATTATGCTTAGAATTCTATTCAGCATTAATCCAGATTTATCACCTCCCTCACAGCCTGCTTCTGTATCGATTTATTTCAAAGTGACGGTATAAGTACAAAAATAAGGGCTCCACTTGGCGTGAAACCCTTACCCTAAATTCGGAGTGCGACTAAAAGTCGCGCCCCGAGTTTGCTATTCTTAAAAAACCAATACAGACATTTATACGCTGTCTCTCCCTCCTGAGGAGGGAGCCGGAGGGAGGTTTAATTCTTATACACCAACCTTTCCCCGTCATAATCCACTGTAATGGCCTCGTTGTTCCGCACTGTTCCGGCAATAAGTTGTTTGCTCAGGTCGTTGAGAACGAATTTCTGAATGGCTCGTTTTACAGGTCGTGCACCAAACTGAGGATCGAAACCTTCGTCGGCAATAAAGTGAATGGCCGCTTCGGTCAGCTTCAGTTCGATGCCGTTTTCCTTCAGAGTTTTCTGTATCAGCGATATTTGCAGACGCACAATTTCCTCAATCTGCGATTCGTTGAGCGGTGCAAACATAATCAGTTCGTCGATACGGTTCAAGAACTCAGGACGAATGGTTTGTTTCAACAATTCGAACACCTGATTTTTGGTTTTTTCTATCACCTCATCATGATTACCGGCATTGATACGCTCAAAGTTTTCACGTATCAGACCTGAACCCAGGTTCGATGTCATAATGATAATGGTATTTTTGAAATTCACCACACGCCCTTTGTTGTCGGTCAGACGGCCATCGTCGAGCACCTGAAGCAACACATTGAATACATCCGGATGCGCTTTCTCAATTTCGTCGAACAGCACTACTGAATAAGGTTTACGGCGAATGGCTTCTGTGAGCTGACCACCTTCATCGTAGCCCACATAGCCCGGAGGCGAACCAATAAGTCGTGTAACCGAGAATTTCTCCTGATATTCGCTCATATCAATACGCGTCATCATATTTTCGTCGTCGAAAAGGTATTCGGCCAGCGCTTTGGCGAGTTCGGTTTTACCCACACCCGTTGTTCCCAGAAATATAAACGAACCAATGGGACGTTTCGGATCCTGTAAACCGGCACGGCTACGACGCACGGCATCGGCTACTGCCTGAATGGCTTCGTCCTGACCAACCACACGTTTGTGTAGTTCATCTTCGAGATGCAGCAGCTTTTCCTTTTCGCTTTGCAGCATTTTATTCACCGGAATGCCTGTCCAGCGACTTACCACATCGGCAATATCTTCACTATCCACTTCTTCCTTGATCATGGCATGACTACCCTGCATGCTAGCCAGTTCCGACTGAAATGTATCAATCTGAGCTTCGAGCTCTTTGATTCTTCCGTACCGAATCTCAGCCACACGACCATAATCGCCCTCACGCTCGGCTTTGTCGGCCTGATATTTCAGGTCTTCAATTTCAATTTTAGCCTGTTGAATTTTGTCAATCAGCGTTTTTTCACTGCTCCATTTGGCACGCAATACTTTTGCTTCTTCTTTCAGATTGGCTATTTCAGCATTCAGTTGTTCCAGTTTCTTCTCATCATTCTCACGCTTTATAGCTTCACGCTCAATCTCAAGCTGTTTGATATTTCGTTCAATCACATCGAGCTCTTCTGGAACCGAATCCACTTCCAGACGTAGTTTGGCAGCCGCTTCGTCCATTAAATCAATAGCTTTATCAGGCAAAAAACGGTCGGTAATATAACGGCTCGAAAGCTCCACAGCAGCGATAATCGCATCGTCTTTGATACGCACTTTGTGGTGATTTTCGTAGCGTTCCTTCAGTCCACGCAGGATGGAAATAGTACTTGCCGTATCGGGTTCATCCACCATCACAATCTGGAAACGCCGTTCGAGCGCTTTATCTTTTTCAAAATACTTCTGATATTCGTCCAAAGTGGTCGCACCAATCGAACGCAACTCACCACGTGCCAGAGCAGGTTTCAGAATATTAGCCGCATCCATGGCGCCATCGCTTTTGCCTGCACCCACCAGGGTATGAATCTCGTCGATAAACAAAATGATTTCGCCATCAGCATTCACTACTTCATTGACAACCGATTTCAAACGCTCTTCAAATTCGCCTTTGTATTTTGCACCGGCAATCAGCGCACCCATATCGAGTGAGAAAATCTGTTTCGATTTCAGGTTTTCGGGTACGTCACCACGCACGATACGATGCGCCAATCCTTCGGCAATAGCGGTTTTACCTGTTCCCGGCTCGCCAATCAGAATCGGATTGTTTTTGGTACGACGGCTCAGAATCTGTAACACACGACGGATTTCCTCGTCACGGCCAATCACAGGGTCGAGTTTACCTGAACGTGCTCTTTCATTCAGATTGATGGCATATTTATTCAACGAATTATAAGTATCTTCGGCAGAGGCAGAATCAACCTTTGCTCCTTTTCGAAGTTCAACTATGGCTTCAGCCAGCGCTTTTTCGTGCAATCCGGCATCATTCAGCACTTTGGTAAGCTGATTTTTCTCGGCCACCAGTGCCAGCAAAATATATTCGAGCGACACAAACTGATCACCCGCTTTGGAAGATCTATCAATGGCTTTTTGCAGTACATTGTTCGTTTCGCGACTCAGATAAGGTTCACCACCCGAAACTTTCGGGAATCCGGCTATCATATTATCAATAACCGATGACAGCATAGCCACATTGACACCGGTTTTTCCAAATAGAAACTGCAGCACATCCTCACCTGTAAGCATAAGCCCTTTCAGCAAATGAGGCGTTTCCACCACCTGCTGACCGTTGCTTTGCACCATTTCTACCGCTTTTTGTACAGCTTCCTGCGATTTAATTGTAAAATTGTTGAAATTCATTTTCTGATAATGTTTTAATGTTCATAGTTGCCTGATCTCCGGCAAAATGTTTACCATAAGCACAAAACGGTAAAAATGTCGGTTGTTGTGGTGTTAAATTACTGCATTTTAAGCCAATAAGTCACTATTTTGTAAGCTTTGACAGTTTGTAAATGCTATCAGATTGTTTAATGAGTAAGAAAGTTGTTTTGAAACAAATGGCGATTGTTTGTTTTTTTACAATAATATTTATTTGAAAACAAACAAACTGAAAAATTATTTGAAATGTAGCGATTCAGTTTATTCTCTTTACTTTTTCAATAATTTCGGCCAATAAAAAACTCAGACAGTACTTTTTAGTTTTATCTTTGCAATAATTTTTAAAACAAGCACCACAAGTGAAAACAAACAAGGATATTTTTGTCGAGAAACTTCAGTCATTTATTGCTAAAAAAGAATTACTTAAGTTCAGTTTAAGTTCTCCTAAGGACAAGACGTCTGATTTGAAAAAGATGATCATAACGGCTGTTGAACTTAAAAAAGGCTATTGCCTTAATTTTGTTTACCGCCATACCACCAAAGATATTACAAAGAACTTTGACGTTAACGAAGGAATGGCTTTGATAATCAAAGCTATTGGTGCGGAGTTCAACAATGCCGAACTAATAAGCACTACCGAAAATCTGAGTTTGTACACTTTGCCCAATGGAAAAATTCAGGTGAAAACTACAGCTTCAACGCTGAAAGCTCCTGTTTCGCTTGCTCATGATAAAGCCAAGGAAAAACTTATTGCTTTGGAAAATAATGTGTATTTGCGTGAATTGGGAATAACGAATGCTGATTTCGAATTGCGTCGCGAAATGAGCGACAAGTACCGGCAAATCAACAGATACATAGAGTTACTGTCGCTAAATCTGAAGGAAGCTTCTCTTCCGGCAGACTTTCATGTAGTGGATATGGGCTCAGGTAAAGGCTATCTTACTTTTGCTTTGTACGATTATCTTACCAATGGATTGAAGCTGAATCCAAGAATGACAGGTGTTGAATTTCGTCCGGATTTGGTACAGCTTTGCAACGATATTGCCGCTAAAGCAAACTTTGCCCGGTTGAAATTTGAGAAAGGAACTATTGTGGATACGCAACTTGATAAAATTGATGTGCTTATTGCGCTTCATGCCTGCGATACGGCCACCGACGATGCCATTTTCAGGGGAATAAAATCAGGAGCTGCACTGATTGTGTGTGCTCCTTGCTGCCATAAGCAAATTCGTAAAGCTATGAATGTGAGTGGAGAACTGGCTAATATAACAAAGTTTGGCATTTTAAAAGAGCGACAGGCCGAAATAATTACAGACACACTACGCGCCCTGATGATGGAGTATTTTGGCTACAAAACAAATGTTTTTGAATTTATTCCGCTGGAACATACGCCTAAAAATGTGATGATAGTGGGGCGTAAAGTGTCAACTTCGGCTGCTGATCAAAAGCGCATCCTGGCTGATATTGCTGCTATCAAAAAAATGTATGGCATCGAAAAACATTATCTTGAAACTTTGCTCGAAATTTAAATGCAATTTCTTTTACATAAAGACGCTAAGTCGCACATATCAGAATTGATTTATTGCGACTTAGCATTTTTTTTGTGGTTTATTATTTGCTTTCGAACTTAGCTTTGGGCCTTAATCTGCTTTTGAAAATCTTACTATCGGCATATTTATCGGCATGTTGCAGGCGTAGTTTTTTACGTTCCTCAGTTGGTAAATGAAATATCGTCTGGCATTCCTCACCACAACATCCATCGTATTTTTCAGCACATTCGGCGCACTGAATAAACAGCAAATGACAATCGCTGTTAGCACAGTTGGTATGCGTATCGGCAGGTTTTCCACATTGGTGGCAGCGCGAAATTATTTGTCCATCCACCGATTCACCCAATCGTTCATCGAAAACGAAGTTTTTACCATAAAATTTTGATTCAATGCCCAGTTGCTTGATTTGCTGAGCATATTCAATTATGCCCCCATGTAATTGCGAAACGTTTTCGAACCCATTGTGAATAAGAAAAGAACTTGCCTTTTCGCAACGAATTCCACCGGTGCAATACAGCAAAAACTGTTTGTCCTTCTCGTCTTTATACTTATCTATAACGAACTGAATTTCTTCCCTGAAAGTATCTACATCAGGACAATAAGCATTCTTGAAATGACCGATTTCGCTTTCGTAATGATTGCGCATGTCCACCACAATGGTTTCCGGTTCGTCCAGCGCTTCGTGAAACTCGAGTGCGCTCAGGTGTTTCCCTACCTTTGATAAATCGTAGGTGCCATGTTCAAGACCATCAGCCACAATTTTTGGGCGAACTTTGATCGTTAGTTTGTAAAATGATTTTCCATCGTCTTCGATGGCATATTTAATCGGTAGTTGATCTAACTCCTGAATTGAATACAGATTTTCAAGAAAAACATTCAGGTTATGTTCCGGAACGCTCATTTGAGCATTAATGCCTTCGCGGGCTACATAAATGCGACCGAAACAGCCGAGTTCACTCCAGTTGCGATACAAATCATTGCGGAATTCCTGTGGGTTTTCGATGTTGAAGTATTTGTAAAACGAGATGGTGCGGCGTTTAAATGTTTCGTTTTGAAGTTGTTCCTTTAAAATTCGACGGTCGATCCGATTTTCTAACATAATGAATAATACACGATTTTATTAAATGTAAGCATGAATTATCCATAACAATGAAATCCCTGGATTGTTTTTGAAAATACGTTTTTAACTGTTTGTTGTGCAAATTAACCGGCAGTGTAGTAATTATAATCTTTGAGAAAGGTTTCTATCAATTTTTTATCGGATTCGAATTTATCAGTGAGTTTAGTGACATCGTATATTTTTTCGGCTATCTTTTTTAGAAGTACAGCATTTTTCGATTTGTTGGTAAGTTCAAAATTTTCTTTAATAATTCTGATGTCATTGTCCGAAAACAAGATCATCTGATTTCGACTGAAGTAGGGTTTGTAATCTTCAGTAATTTCCATAAGTATAGTATGACTTATATTGTATTTTGATTTTTCGGAGATCACTGCAGTGCCGGCAGCCAAATCGCCCAATCGTTGTGTATGTTTTGTGCTTACCATGGCTATAACACCAGGAATAAACCCCATTTGAATATCGACAATTGCAAAAATCCAGCGTACAAAATAATCGAAAAATCCAGCCTGATAGCCATCTATTTTTACAACTTTTATTTTTAATAATTTTTTGCCAAAAGTTTGCCCTTCCATTGTTGATTCACATACGAGCGAATAAAACATTATAGGCAATGCTATCAATAATAATGCAATGGATGTACTGTAATCAGGGTTGTTAAAAATATTGTCCAATAAAATAAAAGCCACAATAATAAAATAGGCAATCTGTATGACTAAATCTACTAAATAGGCCAACATTCTTTCTCCAATTGTAGCTGTTGTGAAAAATAAATTAATATTTTGCGTTGTGTTTATATGTAAATTTGACATAAAATTTTACTTTTGTATTTAATTATGAGAGAAATATCATTTATAAAAAAAAATAAGTCAAAATGGTTGGAGGTAGAACAATCATTGAACCAGAAGCAGAGCCAAAATCCTGACGAATTGGCTGATGCCTATATTCAGTTAATCAATGATTTATCGTATAGTCAGACTTATTATCCAAAGAGTAAAACCACTGAATACCTTAATTTCTTAGTCACGCAAATATACAGAAAAATTTATAAAACAAAACGCCTCGAGAAAAACCGTCTCACATCATTCTTTTTGGAAGAGATTCCGTACTTAATTTATCAATACCGCAAGCAAATGATTTTTGCATTTGCATTGTTTTTTTTCTTTGTTGCTTTAGGAGCTATTTCGGCTGCTTACGACGATAGATTTGTGCGGATCATTCTTGGCGACGAATATGTGAATATGACGCTCGAAAACATCAAAAATGGTGATCCGATGGCAGTTTATAATAAACAAGGAGAGTTGAATATGTTTATTGGCATTACAATCAATAACATTGGCGTTGCAATGAAATCGTATGTTTTTGGTTTGTCGGCTGGAGTTTTGACCTTTTTTATGTCGATGCAGAATGGCATTATGTTGGGTTCGTTTCAATACTTTTTTTACGAGAATGGAGTGTTCGAACAAAGTCTGCGTGGAATTTGGCTTCATGGAGCAATGGAAATTTTCAGTATTGTTATTGCAACAATGGCCGGATTTATCCTGGCGGGTTCTATACTTTTTCCGGGTACTTATTCCCGTTTTCAATCCTTCGTTAACGGAGCTCGCCAAAGCTTGAAAATACTTATCAGTACCTTGCCTTTTTTTATTATGGCCGGATTTGTTGAGGGCTTTGTGACGCGATGGTCTGGCGCTATGCCCTTGTGGATAAATGTTTTCATCATTGTGCTTACTTTGGCTTTGATCTCGTTTTATTATTTAGTTTTACCTTTTATTTATCATAAAAAACAAATCTATGCAAGAATTTCAACTCTACAAAAAACGTAACTTTAATGCTTATATCAACGACAGTATTCAGTTTTTTAAACTTTTCGGTAAGAATTATTTCAAAAATTACATTACTATCAATGGGGCATTACTGCTGGTTTTGAGTGCTCTTTTCTATTTTACATTCAGGGATCTCTTCGGAAATATGATGCAGCCCGATGTTGCTAATGATTGGTTTTTCAGCGATAATAATCTCTTTTTGGCCATAATTCTTTTTTCTGTTTTCTTTCTTGTGTCAATTGCTTCGTCGGTACTTAGCATTGGTCAGCCCCTTGTGTATGTAAAAATGTTTGAAAAAACAGGACGCAACGATTTCACTGCATCCGAGATATTGCAGGAAATTCTTAAAGTAGCGGGCAGAATTATTATTTTCGGAATAATCTCTTTTTTTGTTTTCATTCCTGTCATGATGATTGTTATGATGTTTGGTGTTGTTCTAAGTCTGATTCTTATAGGAATTCCTCTTTTAATCATCGGACTTCCGGCTATGCTGGTGTTTTCAATTCAGGCTTTGATTGTATATGTTTACGAAGATGCGGGATATTTTGCCGCGTTAGGTAAAGCCTGGAAAATTTTATTCAGTAATTTCTGGCATGTTGTAGGATCGTCGATTGTCATTTACATATTTATTTCTGTTGTGCAGAGTGCCATCAGTACGGTGCCTTATTTTATGATAATGTTTTCTTATATTTCATCGGGCTCCGACCTCAACGCCTTTGAATTTCCTCCGTCGATGGTGTTTCTGTATGTGTTGGGTATGGTTGTTACTTATTTGATGCTCAATGTATTCTATATCCAACAAACTTTGGTTTATTACAGTGCTATTGAAGATACCGAACATTTACAGGCCATTTCTGAAATTGACAATATCGGCGGCAATGAAGCATAAAGCATCTCTGATTTTGCTGCTGTTTTTCAGTGTTCAACTTATTGCTCAGAAAAAAAGTGCTTTAGAGGAAGTTCAAACTGTCTTAACTGATAGTTTTGATTTCGACAAAGATAAATTAGTAAAAAAAATGTTTGCCGATTTACCTTCCGATACCACAAAACGTCAGGTAGGAAACTTTAAACAAGATTTCAAGTCGGAATATTTAAACGACGAAGAGTTTAATTACACAGGAAATGGTAGTTATTCGTATTGGCAACAATTAAAGAAACGCCTGATTAGCTTTCTGGAAAAATTGTTTGGCTATGCTCCGGATGCACCTACCCCCAGGTTTATTGATATTTTGATAAAAGCACTCAGTGGCATCGCAATACTTATTGTGCTGTTTATTGCTATTCGAATATTCATTCGTCACAAAGGACGCTGGTTTTTCGATAAAAACAACGATGAGCTGACGTTGGACATTTATGATACGGCAAATCTGATTGAAAAAGCCGATTTTCGTCAACTTATCGCCGAAAATGAGAAAAAGGGAGATACCCGTTCCTGCATTCGATTATATTTTTTATGGATTCTTAAAACATTGAAAGATAAGAATTTGATAAATTGGCTACCCGATAAAACCAATTCAGAATACCTGAGTGAAATTACCGAGCAAGCGCTGAAAAATCAATTTTCGTATTTGTCATATCTGTACGAATATGTTTGGTATGGCGAGTTTACGCTCGAAAATAACGATTATTTGAAAGCAAAGTCAGCTTTCGAAAAATTATTACAGAAGGAGGTGCAGAATGGGTAAAACAATCAAATTATACTTAGCTGGAATCTTCCTTTTGGTGTTGATTATTTTACTGATAGACACTTTCAGGGTTAAACCAACTAATTGGAAACCAACTTATTCGCTCGATCATAAAAACCCGTTCGATCTTTATGTTTTTAATCGCGAAATTAAAAATATAATTCCTGAAAACAGAATAAAGCGAATAGTAAGTACACCTTACGAATATATTCAAGATCAGAACGGAACGGTTACTTATCTTGTGATAAAGCAAAATATTTATATTATTGGCGATACAGTGATCCTTGAAGAAGTAAAAAAAGGAAGTAATCTATTTATTAGCTGTGAAAATTTAATCAGAAATATTACCGATTCTTTAGGTTTGAATTATACCGAAGCTGACTCAGACTTGTCGTTGAAAAAACTGGATATGCTCAGGCTTTCGCTTACCAACAAAAACTGGGGCAATGCTGATTATCAGTTAAAACCGGTGCTAAACACATTTGCATTTGTAGATGCTGACTCAAGCACCACAACTATTTTGGGAACTGAAAAATTACCTGATGGAAAAATATATCCAAACTTTCTGAAAATTAAATACGGAAAAGGATATGTTTTTATTCACAATCAACCGCAGGTATTTACAAACCATGCATTACTTTCAGAAAAAAGTTCATCTAATTATGTGGCACATTTACTTTCCTACATTCCGAAAAGCATGCCTCTGGTCTGGTTTGTGGATGGTCAAACATCAAACCCTGATGCTCCAAAAACCGAGACCGGACTTTCGGTTGTTTTCAGGTATCCTGCATTGCGGGCAGTGTGGCTTTTACTTATTTACGGACTTGTGTTGTATGTTTTATTTAATTCTAAACGTCGTCAGCGAATTGTGCCTGTTATCAAACCATTGCGAAATACAACGGTAGAATTTGTGCAAACCATTGGTAATCTGTATTATCAACAAGGAAATGTGGCCAATATTATTGATAAAAAAATAGTTTTTTTTCTGGACCGAATTCGCACCAATTATTTTATTGATACTTCAAAATTAGATGAACGCTTTGCTGAAAAATTAAAAAGTAAATCGGGAAAGAACATTGAATTAATAAATGAAATTCTCGAATTTATTAATAAATTCAGAAAAAACAAAACTGCTGAGAAAAATGATTTGATTCATTTAAATAAACTTATTGAAGAATTTTGGGATAAAAACATAAAACAAGAATAATAATTAATTTACAAGATATGGAAAACGAACAAATTGAATCAACAGACATTCATTTCGAAACCCGAATTGATTTAAAAGAGATACAAAAACAAGTAAATGCAATACGTACCGAACTTAAAAAGGTGATAGTAGGGCAGGACAAAGTGATTGATAATTTATTGGTTGCAATTCTTGCCAACGGTCATGTGCTGCTCGAAGGTGTTCCGGGAGTTGCTAAAACAATGGCTGTTAAACTGCTTGCCCGTACGTTGAGTGTAAAGTTCAGCCGAATACAATTTACACCCGATTTAATGCCCTCTGATATACTTGGAACATCGGTTTTCGATCTTAAAAAATCGGAATTTGAGTTCAGACGAGGACCCATCTTTGCCAATATGATATTGATTGATGAAGTGAACCGTGCTCCGGCAAAAACGCAGGCCGCACTTTTTGAGGTGATGGACGAGCGCCAGATTACGATAGATGGAAAAACGTATGTAATGGATTCACCTTTTTTGGTAATGGCCACACAGAATCCGATAGAGCAGGAGGGAACCTATCGTTTGCCCGAAGCACAATTAGACCGTTTCATGTTTAAAGTGGTGATTGATTATCCAAATCTGGTTGACGAATGCGAAATTATCCGCCGTGAACATGAAGCAATCAATGGAGATAAAACTGTTGATGTACAAACAGTTGTTCAAAAAACCGATATTGATAATGTGAAATCTATAGTTCGCAGTGTATTGGTAGAACAAAATATTATCGAGTATATTGCCCGCATTGTTCAGGAAACCAGAGAGCATCCGTTTTTGTATCTCGGAGCTTCGCCTCGCGCTTCTCTTGCTATTCTGAATGCTTCGAAAGGATTTGCAGCGCTTCATGGGCGTGATTTTGTAACTTCGGATGACGTAAAAGATTCAGCTTTAGCAGTGCTTCAACATCGAATTATTGTAGCTCCTGAAAAAGAAATGGAAGGTGTGAAAACCGAAGAGATAGTGAAACAAATTATTGATTCTCTGGAAATTCCACGTTAAATGAAAATTCTTAAATCATTGTATATTAATCATTTGTTTTTCAATATTCTATTGGGTATTGGGGGCATATTTTTCATTTCTTTTTTTGTACAGTGGTTGTATTATATTGCCATAGCTTTGCTTGTCGTTTTCTTACTGATAACTTTTGCTGATATTTTTATTTTATTTTCAGTAAAAAACGGACTTGAAGCTGAACGGCAATTGCCTGAACGCTTTTCAAACGCTGACGATAATGCGGTTGTCATTCACATCTCAAATTTCTATCCATTCACAGTAATATTAAGTGTGATTGACGAAGTTCCATTTCAGTTTCAAAAACGCAATTTTCTACATTCAATAAAATTAACCGGCAACAATAAGCACGAAACAAAATACCTGTTACGCCCAACCGAACGAGGTGAATATCAATTTGGAAGATTAAATATTTACGTACAAACATCTTTGGGCTTAACTTCCAGGCGGTATGTATTTTCGGAAAATGTAATCGTTCCAACATATCCATCTTTTATTCAGCTTCGCAAATATGATTTGTTAGCTTTTTCCAACCGATTGACCGAATACGGAATCAAACGAATTCGTCGCATAGGACATACCATGGAGTTTGAACAAATAAAAGAGTATGTTCAGGGAGATGATATCCGAACAATTAACTGGAAAGCATCGTCGAAAAGAAACCAGTTGATGGTCAATCAGTTTCAGGATGAAAAATCACAACCGGTTTATCAGATAATTGATACAGGAAGAACCATGCAAATGTGTTTTAATGGATTAAGTTTGTTGGATTATTCTATCAACTCAACCCTGGCGTTGGCAAATATTATACTTAAAAAGCAGGACAAAGCGGGAATGTTGACATTTTCGAAAAAAGTTGATAATTTGCTGCCAGCTGAAAGAAGATCCGGGCAAATGGAAAAGTTTATGGAGAAACTTTATAATATTAAAACGGACTTCTCCGAAAGTGATTTCAGCCGCTTATATGTTGACATTAAACAGACGATAAAACAACGCAGCGTAATTTTACTTTATACTAATTTCGAAACTATAGATGGATTACGCCGTCAATTGCTTTATTTAAAGAATATTGCAAAAAATCATTTTTTAATTGTAATATTTTTTGATAATACAGAATTGAATAAAATAATTTATAAGTCATCGAAAAATATTCAGGAAGTGTATGATAAAGTAATTGCAGAAAAATTCGCATTTGAAAAAAAGTTAATAGTCAGCGAATTAGAAAAGCATGGCATACAAACAATTCTCACACAGCCTGAGAATTTAACCATCAATAGTATCAACAAATATATCGAACTAAAGGCAAAAGGAATGATTTAAAGAAAATAAGTCGAATTTAGTTAATTGTAAACTATTTTTTACTATTTTTGCAGCGCTATTAACTTATATAAAAATATTTCAGGTGGCATCCGAAAAACCTTATGAGTAGGAAAAAACTATAAATTTATTCTAATATTATGACTGAAAATCAAGACAAACCGCTTAAGCCGGACAATTATCTTGTTTGGGCAATTCTTTCAACAGTTCTTTGCTGCCTTCCTTTTGGTATAGTGAGCATTGTTTATTCAACTAAAGTTGACAATTTATATTTCAATGGTCAATACGAAGAAGCTGCTGCTAAGGCGAAATCTGCTAAGACCTGGGCTATAGTTTCTGCAGTTTCAGGATTAGTTTTTGTGACCGGATATATTATTTTCGTATTTGCCCTTGGTATGGCAGGGATATTTGCTGGATTTTGAAAATAAAAATCTCAACCCTCAGGAAAACGATATTTGTAATTGGGATTGTTTTACTTGTAGTTATTTACAAGTACTTCAATCCCAATCAGTATTTTTTTCCTAAATGCCCCGTACATTTGATCACAGGTTTGTATTGTCCGGGCTGTGGAAGTCAAAGGTCATTGCATGCTTTTTTGAATTTTCATATATTGGAGGCCTTTTCTACAAATTTGTTAGTCGGTCTTTTGATAACTGCTACAATTTTTGATATTCTGTTTTACTTTCTAAAGCTTGAGAAACTCAGACCAGTTAACTTCCTAAAAACGAATAGATATATCTCCATAGTTGTTTTATACCTTGTTATAGTATTTACAATTTTAAGAAATATCCCCTTCTATCCATTTAATATACTTGCTCCCTGAAAATTCTTCATCCATTTATTGCTGCTTATGTGTAAATAAGATTGTAAAAGAGAATAATTAAAACCTAAGAATGATCAAATGTTTTTTTATAGCATCTTTGTTTTAATTGTAAGCCATAAGGTTAACTCCTTTTCTTTTTTGGCAATGCTATTAAAGCCAGGATGCTTTGCATTGAATTTGCTAAAGATGTTTTTGAATCATCGAACATCTATTTTTTTTGTTAATAATTACAGTAAAGCATTCCGGTTTGTATACTTTTCTGTTGAAAACCTAAACCGATGACGAAAAAAGTATTTTCCAACCCCATAAAATTTCTTTATCTTTGTATTTCAATTAAAAAGATTTCAATTTGTAGTTAAGTCTATGAGTTGTAACGGAAAATCTATTTTTTATACTTCCAAATAATCATAAAAATTACAATGATTCAATTTTTCCAGACTCCTGCCCAACATGTTTTTGTGGTTCAAAGCAAAAACAATTTGTCGACCGAAGATGTAAGTAAATTAGAATGGCTATTCAGCGAAGCAAAACTGACGCCCCTTTCGACTGTCGAAGGTAATTACGTCGGCCCGCGCCGCGAAATGATCACTCCCTGGAGTACAAATGCCGTTGAAATCACTCAGAATATGGGTATCAGCGGCATTCTTCGTATAGAGGAGTTCCGTTTAATGCCGCACACGCCATCTGCTCAGGGTGGTTTGGAATACGACCCAATGCTTGAGCGCATTTATTCGGGTCTGAATCAGGATATTTTTACTATCAATAAACAACCTGAACCGATTTTGTATATTGACGACATTGCGGCATACAATGCTCAGGAAGGTTTGGCGCTTAGTGAAGATGAAATTGACTATCTGAACAATGTAAGCAAAAAAGTTGGTCGAAAACTGACTGATAGTGAAGTTTTTGGTTTCTCGCAGGTAAATTCGGAGCATTGCCGTCACAAAATTTTCAACGGTCAATATGTGATTGATGGTGAAGAAAAAGAACTGACGCTGTTTAAACTCATTCGCAAAACATCAGAAGAAAATCCGAACAAATTAGTTTCGGCTTACAAAGACAATGTGGCTTTCAACGCCGGACCAAAAATTGAGCAATTTGCACCAGCCAGCGGTGATAAACCTGACTTTTTCCAAACCAAGGAAATTGATTCGGTAATTTCGCTGAAAGCTGAAACGCATAACTTCCCAACAACCGTAGAGCCATTCAACGGTGCTGCTACCGGAACCGGTGGTGAAATTCGCGACCGTTTAGGCGGAGGAAAAGCCAGCTTACCAATAGCCGGAACAGCTGTTTATATGACTTCTTACGCCCGTAACGATAATAAACGTCAGTGGGAAAGTAATATCGCTCCGCGCAAATGGTTGTACCAAACGCCTGAGCAAATTCTGATCAAAGCGTCGAACGGAGCTTCTGACTTTGGTAATAAGTTCGGACAACCATTGATTTGTGGTTCGTTGCTGACTTTCGAACATCAGGAAAACGACAAGAAATTTGGTTACGATAAAGTAATCATGCTTGCCGGTGGTGTAGGTTTTGGTACCATGCGCGACGCTTTGAAAGGCGAAGTGGCAGCCGGCGAAAAAGTAGTGGTTATGGGTGGCGACAATTACCGCATTGGTATGGGTGGCGCTGCAGTATCATCAGTGCAAACCGGCGAGTACGACAATTCGATTGAATTGAATGCCGTACAACGTGCAAACCCTGAAATGCAAAAACGTGTTTCGAACGTTATCCGTACCCTGGCCGAAGCTGATTCTAATCCGATTGTATCTATTCACGACCATGGCGCAGGTGGACACTTAAACTGCTTATCGGAATTGGTGGAAACTACCGGTGGAAAAATTGACATGTCGGCTTTACCTGTTGGCGACCCAACCTTGAGTGCCAAAGAAATTGTGGGTAACGAAAGTCAGGAGCGCATGGGCTTTGTTATTTCTGAAAAAGAAGTGGAGAAAGTTCGTGCCATAGCCGAACGCGAACGTGCTCCGTTTTATGTGGTGGGTGAAACTACCGGAGATATGAGATTGACTTTTGTGATGCCGCAAGGCAGCTTTCCTATTGATTTAGCTTTAGAAGATTTCTTTGGTAAATCACCACGTACGATAATCACTGATAATACTATATCTGAACATTATGCAGCTCCCGAAATTTCGGAAGAAAAGCTGCAAAGCTATATCGAAAACGTATTACAGGTTGAATCAGTAGCTTGTAAAGACTGGTTAACGAACAAAGTTGACCGCTCGGTAACAGGTAAAATTGCCCGTCAGCAATGTGCCGGCGAAATTCAGTTGCCATTGAACGACCTGGGCGTGGTAGCGTTGGATTTCCGTGGAACGGTAGGTATCGCCACTTCTATCGGACATGCACCACTCGTAGCCATGGCAGATTCTGAAGCCGGTTCGGTAATGGCAGTGGCTGAAGCATTGACCAACATAGTTTGGGCACCGCTTACTGATGGACTTGACAGCGTTTCGCTAAGTGCAAACTGGATGTGGCCATGTAAAAATCCGGGTGAAGATGCCCGTTTATACAAAGCGGTTGAGGCTTGTTCTGATTTTGCGTGTTCGTTGGGCATCAATATCCCAACCGGAAAAGACTCCCTTTCAATGACTCAGAAATATGGCGACGACAAAGTATTCTCGCCAGGCACGGTGATTATTTCGGCTGGTGCTGAAGTATCGGATGTGAAGAAAGTTGTTTCACCCGTATTGGTAAACGATGAAAAATCAGTGGTTTATTATATTGATTTCTCGTTCGACAACCATAAACTGGGTGGTTCGGTATTGGCACAAACGCTGAATAAAATTGGCGATGAGGTGCCAACTGTAAAAGATGCCGAATATTTCAAAGCGGCATTCGACAGCATTCAGGAAATGATTGGTCAAAATCTGATTCTGGCCGGACACGATATTTCGGAAGGTGGTATGATTACCGCATTGCTCGAAATGTGTTTTGCAAATACCAAAGGCGGATTAAACGTAAATCTGGATTATATTGCCGAAAACTCACTCGTAACCATGCTTTTTGCCGAGAATCCGGGTGTGCTGATTCAGGTAAAAGACCGCAAAGCAGTTGAAAAAATTCTGAACGACAATGGTGTTGGTTTTGCTCGTATAGCTACTCCAATTGCCGAACGCCGTTTGGAAATCAACCGCAAAAAAGAAGCATATTCATTCTCGATTAATGACTTGCGCGATCTTTGGTTTAAACCATCATACTTACTCGACCGCAAACAAAGTGGCGAAGTATGTGCACAATCGCGTTACAATAACTATAAAAACCAACCACTCGAATTTGCATTTAATGCTGCTTTCAAAGGTAAACTGTCGCAGTTTGGCATTTCGCCCGATCGCAAACCAAGTGGTGTTAAAGCTGCTATTGTTCGTGAAAAAGGAACAAACGGCGAACGCGAAATGGCTTACGCTCTTTATTTGGCTGGCTTCGATGTGAAAGATGTGCATATGACCGACCTTGCTACAGGCCGCGAAACACTCGAAGACGTCAATATGATTGTATTCTGCGGAGGTTTTTCTAACTCGGATGTGCTTGGTTCGGCCAAAGGTTGGGCCGGAGGTTTCCTTTTCAACGAAAAAGCAAAACTGGCGCTGGATAATTTCTACAAACGCAACGATACGCTGAGTCTCGGAATTTGTAATGGTTGTCAGTTGATGGTGGAGCTGTTTGGATCTGCCCCCCAGCCCCCTAAAGGGGGAGTTGAAGCAACTTCTACCTCTGGAATGTTTGGTAGTGTAAAAATGCTACACAATGATTCTCATAAATTTGAATCAGGTTTTGTGGGATTGACTATTCCTGAGAATAATTCGGTAATGCTTGGTTCGCTCAGTGGAAGCAAATTAGGTGTTTGGGTGGCTCATGGCGAAGGAAAATTTAGCCTGCCAAAAGCTGAAAATGCCTACAATATTATTGCTAAATATACGCATGCTGATTATCCGGCAAATCCAAATGGTTCGGATTACAACACTGCCGGTATTTGCTCGGCCGATGGACGCCACTTGGCTATGATGCCACACCCTGAACGTGCCATTTTTCCATGGCAGTGTGCACATTATCCTGCCGATCGCAAAAACAACGATCAGGTAACTCCTTGGATTGAAGCATTTGTAAATGCAAGAGTTTGGGTGGAGAAGAATAAATGAAAGCTCCCTAACTCCTGGAGGGGAATAAGAGAACAGCTTCGCAAAATGTGAAGCTGTTTTTTTATTTGCAATTCAAACATTTTATCTCAATAAAAAAACGTACATTTGCATCAGTAAACATATTTTTACAGATTGTCGATTTAACAGTATATGGATAAGGTAATATGCACCCACTGCAAAACAGAGAATAGTTCAAAAGCAAAATATTGTATTGAATGCGGTTTTGAACTTCCGAAAATTATAAAGGAAGTTGTTCCGGAAGTTCAGACAACAGTGAAACCGAAAAAAAAGCGGAAGTATGTTTCCCGGCTGGTGATTATTTCATTGATTGTTATTACACTCTCTGTTTTGGGATATTTCACCTATCAGAAGTTAGTGGAAAACAAAGTATTCGCAACCATTGAAAATGTTATCAATACTGCAAAAAATCCGTTGCAATTAATTGCAAACGAGATGAACAAAAGTTGTCCAATGATGGTGGATGCAGAAACCCGCCTCGATAAAGTTACATTACCATCGAAAACGGTTTTTCAATACAATTACACTTTGATAAACTACGAAAAAACAGAGATTGATACTGTTAAGATAAAAAGCAATCTGGAGCAAAATATCATTCAGCTAATTAAAACAAATCCTCAAATGGAGTATCAGCGCCAGAATAAGGTGACGATGAACTACATTTATAATGACAAAAACGGTGATTATCTTATGTCAATTATCATTACTCCGGAGCTTTACAAATAAATTCCAATAAAATTGAATGCGCAAACGGCCTCACAACTCTTGTGAGGCCGTTTTTAATGCATTATAAACTCATGCTTATGATTTTAAAAATCATGAGCAAGAGTTACCAAAGTCATGCTTATGATTTGTCAAACTCGTGAGCAAGACTTTTGCACTCATGTACAATATGTTTTTATCAATTCCTTTTCGCCAACACATTTTCACTTCCCCAAATTTCCAGCTCGCGAATCACCGACGAAAGGCTTTTACCCAATTCGGTGAGTGAATAATCTACGCGTGGAGGTATTTCTTTGTAGTGTTCACGCAGAATTAGTCCATCGGCTTCCAGTTCTTTAAGTTGTTCGGTGAGTACTTTTCGCGAAATATCAGGTATGCGTACTGCAATTTCTCCAAAACGTTTTGTTCCGTTCGTGAGCGAGTAAAGTATAATTGCTTTCCACTTACCGCCTATCAGATTGAGGGTTGCAGTTACGGGACACTTAGTTTCTGTTATTGTTTTTGCCATAATGGTTACTTGAGGGTTACTACTTTTTTGTGGTTACCAAAAGGTAACTTGTTTCGAATGTAAACTATTATTAGTTACTTTGCGTAACAAAAGTAATACAAAAAACGTTATACTGAAAATAATTTAAAAAGAAAGGAAACTAAAAATGAAAATTGGAGTAACAGGTGCGACCGGACAATTGGGTCGTTTAGTGGTTGAAAGTTTAAAATCGAAGGTTTCAGCAGAAACAATAGTTGCATTGGTGCGTAATCCTGAAAAGGCAGCAGATCTCGGTATAGAGGCTCGTGCATTTGATTATACTCAAGCTGAAAATTTAGTGGCTTCGTTAAAGGGTATTGATAAGTTGTTGCTGATTTCGGGCAATGAAGTTGGGCAGCGTTTGCCACAACACTTGGCTGTAATTGACGCAGCGAAGCAAGCAGGGGTAAAACAATTATTTTACACTAGTATTTTACATGCTGATAGTTCACCACTTGGATTAGCTACAGAACATTTAGCTACAGAAGTAGCCATCAAAGAATCGGGGTTAACCTACACTATTCTTCGCAATGGCTGGTACACCGAGAATTATACCGGCTCAGCTAAAGGTGCCGTTGGTGCAGGAGCATTTATAGGAAATGCAGGTGATGGTAAAATAGCTTCAGCTGCCAGAGTTGATTATGCCGAAGCAGCAGCTGTTGTATTGGCAGGAGAAGGTCATGAAGGTAAAACCTACGAATTGGCCGGTGACGAGGCTTATACTTTGACTGAACTTGCAGCTGAAATCTCGAAACAGAGTGGAAAAACAATTCCATATAACAACTTAACCGAAGCTGAATATGCAGGTATTTTGAAAAGTTTCGGATTGCCTGATGGATTGGCTGAAATGTTGGTGAATTCTGACACCGGAGCTTCGAAAGGTGGATTATTTGACGATTCCAAAGTATTGTCGGAATTAATCGGTCGCCCAACCACATCGTTGGCTAAAGTTGTTGCTGATGCTTTGGTATAAATGATTTGGGCTTTTCAGTAAAGCCATTTAAACCGTAGAGAAAACAATTCTCTGCGGTTTTTTTATAGAATGTCTCGTGCTGGTGTTGCAAATAAGTCTGAAAAGATAATTCCCTGATAGAAAATGGTTTTCTCCTAAGAAAAAAAGTTTCCGCCCCAAGAGAAAAAGTTTCCAGCTAAGGCGGGAAAGTTTCCGGCTAAGATGGGAAAGTTTCAAGCTAAAGCAGGACAGTTTCCGGTTAAGGTGTGAACGTTTCCTGCTAAGATGGGAAAGTGTCCTGCTAAGGCAAGAAAGTTTCCGGTTAAGGTGGGAAAGTGTCCTGCTAAGATGGGAAAGTGTCCTGCTAAGGCGGGAATAAAGTCCCACTTCCCTGATTGATACTTTATTGGCAATTAAGCTAACCGGTTTGTCTTTAACTAAAATAATCCCTAACTTTGCCGGAAACCAAAAAAAAGATGTATGTTAGCTTATTTTCCACAAATTTTAGGGAGTGCCATTGTTTTTTCCACGGCAGTAATCATTAGATTTACGATTCGGGCAATTGTGAAAAGATACCTTATGGTGCATTCAAGGTTTGATTTACGTGTTTCGCACGTGATTCGTGTACTTAACATATTGATAAATACAACTGCTATTATGGCGTTGTTGGTAGTTTGGGGTGTGGATACGCGGAATCTATTCGTAGCGTTAAGTTCGGTATTTGCAGTAATTGGTGTGGCTCTTTTTGCGCAATGGTCCATATTGAGCAATATCACAGCCGGGATTATTTTGTTTTTCTCTGCTCCCTTTCATATTGGCGATACAATCAAAATTCTGGACAAGGATATGCCTATTGAAGCAACCGTAGAAGATATTTTTACTTTTTATACGCATTTGAGAACAAAGGACGGAGGATTACATATTTTCCCAAATTCGTTGTTGCTTCAAAAAGCAATTGCAGTTAATGTTGATATTGAGGATAAAAAAGACGAATCGTTATAACATAAAAAAGCTCGGAATCAGATAAATCATAGCGCCGGTAATCATTCCGACAGCTAATTTGAAACTATCGAGCGTATAAAACAGGTACACAAGCAATAGGTTCGGTATTACCGATAACAGTAATACCTTACCCATTAAAACTCCCGGAAAGATGTCTTTTATTATTTCTACAAAACCTATTTCTTGTGGGTAAAACCTGTTCAGGTAGATCCACATAAACAGCAAGGGCAGAAGTAGTCCCGGTATAAGTCCGTAAATAAACTTGTTTGCTTTTTCGAGCTTTATTCTCATAAATCAGTTTGTAAACTCTCTTATAAATTCCATTTGTCTACAATGCTCATTGCCTCGTATGCCGTAAGGTCTATTTTTGTAGGTACTATCGAAACGTATCCATTGGCCAAAGCCCATTCGTCGGTATCCTGAGCTTCAGGTTCGTGATTCTCGAAATGGCCTGTAAGCCAAAAATAGGAACGTCCTTGCGGATCGGTTCGTTTGGCAAATTCTTTGGTCCAGTGTCCCACGCACTGCCGACAAACGCGTACCCCTTTGATTTCTGCTTTTGGACTGTTCACATTCAGGCAAATGCCTTCGGGTAAACCATTGGCCAAAGCTGTACGGGTAATTTGTAATATGTATTCTTCGAAATGTTTAAAATCGGCTGACAACGAATGGTTGTCGATGGAAAAACCAATGGATAAAATGCCATTCTCGCAACCTTCGAGCACAGCACCCATAGTTCCTGAATAAATTACATTGATGGCTGCATTGGATCCGTGATTGATGCCCGAAACCAATAAATCGGGTTTGCGGTCAAGGATTTCGTTCAATGCCAGTTTGACACAATCGGTTGGTGTGCCTGTACAGGAGTAGCGTGTTAGCCCTTCGGCTGTTTCGAGTAACTTAAAGCGAATGGGATGCGTGACTGTAAGTGCATTGGATTGCGCCGAACGGGGTCCGTCGGGAGCTACTACAATTACTTCACCTATTTGCATCATTAAGCGGGTAAGCACAGCGATGCCGTTTGCTGTATCACCATCGTCATTTGTAATCAGAATCAATGGTTTCTTTGAATTATTTTTCATATGTTATTATAATACTTGTTAGTTTTTTGTCATTTTCTTTTCAGTAAAAAACAGAAAAATATAAATGACAATCAGAAAATAAATAAGATCGCGGGAATCAATCACTCCGCGACTAATTGATTTGTAATGAGATTGTATGCCGCAATTTTCGAGAATGTAAATCAGTTTGCCAGAATTTAAAAAGCTACCGATTAACTCAAAACCATACAACATAAAAAACGAAATTACTACAGCCGTAACAAAGGATACAAGCTGATTGTTTGAAAGTGAAGAAGAAAAAATGCCAATAGCAACATACACCGCTGCCAGCAAAATAAGGCCTGTGAACGAACCCCAAAAGGCGCCACTGTCGATGTTTCCGACCGGTTCGGCTAAGTACGAAACTATAAAATAATAGAGGAGTACAGGCAGCAAAGCCACGATTACCAACATCCATCCTGCCAGGTATTTGCCAAGTATTATGCCCCATTTACTTAATGGTTTTGTCGATAGTAATTCCCAGGTGCCCGCTTGTTTTTCTTCGGCTAAAAGGCGCATGGTCAGTGCCGGACAAAGAAACAAAAACAACCAGGGTGAGAGATAGAAAAGTCCATCAAGGTGAGCATAGCCACCGTCCAGAATATTGAACTCGCCGGGGATCGCCCAAAGAAACAGCGCGTTCAAAAGTAAAAATATGCCGATGACCACATAGCCGGTGGCATTGCTTAAAAATGATCGAAACTCTTTTCGGAAAATAGAAAACATAAAGGTGAAAAATACTTATATGCAGTGAATAATAAAAGTTATCGTTAAAAAGAAATATATTATCTTTGTGTTGTCAAAGGTAACTAAAAATTGTCGGATGAATACTTTTTGGGTTTATGAAAAATAAAATTTTAATATCTCTTTTCTGTTTTATCTCATTGGTCGGTCAGGGGCAGACTTTAAAGAATTATTCGGTGAAAGGACAATTTATTTATGGTAATATACTCAAACACACCACACATCTGAACAATCTGGTGAAGGATCCGGTAAAGGGAGCTGAACTGGACATTGAATGGCAAACCATGGGTGAGCAACCCTGGCATCATTATTTTCATTTTCCAACCGTTGGTATAGGTGTTGCAGGTCTCGATTTGGGTCATCCTGAAATGCTGGGTCAACTGTTGGCGGTATATCCTTATCTTCAATTGTCTTTGATTAATTCCGATTTTTTGAAGCTAAATATCAGGGGAGGTGCGGGGATGAGTTTTCTGAACAAACGTTTCAATAATACGGCTACCGACTTAAATGACCTGAACACCGGAAATGCGGCGATAGGTTCGGTGGTAAATGTGTATTTTGCCGGAGGCGGTAATCTTGAAATCCCTTTCGGAGCTGGAATTGCTGCCGTCGCGAGCTTTAACTGGAACCATGCGTCGAACGGAAGTTTTTATCAGCCTAACTCGGGGATAAATATGCTGAATGCTTCGGTTGGATTGAAGTATAACCCCAATTACAAACAGCATTACAAACCGCAGTATAAAGAGCAGGAGGGCTTGCCACAACGATTTAGTGTTGAAATCATTGCTTCGTGTGGGGCGCGTGAGTTATATTATAAGGACGATAAAATGTATCCTACCGGTTCGCTCGTTTTGGGCGTTTTCAGGCAGTTGGGCAATAATCTACGGTTGGGAATTGCAGCAGATGCCTTTTACGATGGCGTATACGATGGAAGTTCAAAGTTTAAACGGACTTACCTTACTACCGACGAGCTGAAGAATAAAATAAGGGTGGGAGTGAGCCTTCAACCCGAACTTGTACTCGGAAAACTATCTGCGGGTATTCATTTTGGGATGTATGTTTACAATCCGCTTAAAAACAAGGAACCTTATTCAACTGCCGAAACAGGAACATTGAATAAATCGCTGATTTATGCCTACGATATCGACGATGAAGATGGTTGGTTTTATACCCGTGCAGCATTAAAATACAGTCTGACCGAACACCTATTTCTCTCGCTGGGATTAAAAACGCATCTTCAGAAAGCCGAATTTATCGAATGGGGAGTAGGGTGTAGGTTGTAACTATTCCTTTTTGTCCGTTCTGTAAAGCACTTCATCAATCATCAACTGATAATCGTCGGCTTGAATGCCATTGTTGATAAGCTGAATTTTATCCTTATTCATCAAATTTGTAAATGTTTCAGTATGCGAATGAAGTGACTGTATGCAGCGGATATAATAATCGATTGCAATTGTTTTCTTCCCCTGGCACCAGGCTATATGTCCGGCATTCAGCAAATCCTGTGTTTCGGGAGCCGATTCAACTATTTTTTGTGAATAATAATCGGCCTGAGCCATATCGCCCGACACAAAGGCACACCAAACGATAGCACGTTCCACCTTAAGTTCGGAATTCTGGTCATCTTCGAGTTTGTGGTAATAGTTCAGCGCTTCTTTGTATTTACCAAGTTCAACCAAACACTGGCTTATGTTCATGATGGTGGATGTATTGTCGGGTTTCAAGAAGTCGGCATGCTTATAAAATTCAAGCGCTTTGGCAAACTGACCAAGCAAACGATAGCAAAGGGCAATCTTTCGTATCGTCCATACATCGTCGGGCTGAATGATATCGGCTTTCAGGTAAGCTTCGAGCGCCAACTGAAGCTGCGAACTTTGCTGATAACAGTAGGCAGCTTTCTGATAAAGTGCAGCTGTTGGTTCTGCCTCTTTCAGCAATTCTTCGTATAAATCGAGGGCTTGTTTATAGTGGCTTTTCGAGAAATAGTACTCTGCTACTTCAGTTTTTATATCTCCGTTGGCAGCAAGTATCCCGAATAAATAGCTTTTGTGAATAAGCAGTGCCGAAGCAAACATATCCGAAAAATCCTCGTGCTGGGGATGCAATTTGAAAAGCCGGAATAAATCCTGAATGTATTGTTTCGAAATGTTTTTTGCAACCAAATCGGGTTTCAGAAGCGCCTCGTCTTTGGCCATTTCCTCCATTTGCTCCGATTCCAGATTGAAGGATTGTTGCATCATGTTTCTTTGTCTTTCGGGCATTTGCAGAATGCTCAGACAGAAAGAGTATTTATCGGAATTGCACATATTGTAGTTGCCTACAAACAACGAAAGCACTGATTTGTCTTTGTTGGCAAACAATTCACTTACAGCCGTTGTCCGGACATCGAAAGGCAGAAGCCAGTTTGTAAACTCGTTGAAAAAAGGGAAACCTTTTAACATCGAAAATGTGCTCATATACACATCGGCGCCCTCAAGTTGCAATTCGCTTAACTCCTGTAGTTTGTCCGACACACCACTGTTTTCAATAATTTCCTGCCATTCAGGATTTCCTTCTTCCCAATCGTCCGATTTCAATAAATTCTCGGCATCCATTTTATCTTTTATCAACGGGCTTATTTTCATTACTTCGGGAAGGATTTCTTCACGTAGTTTTTTTGATATCTTATCGGTTTCGACCGTCGAAATAATTTGTATGATAATGTTTTTGAAGTTCTCGATATTGTTATTGTCGTCGGCAAGCAGCACCAATCTGTTGCGCAAGGCCGGAAAAAATGCTAAAAACTTATTGTATTTCGAAAGCACAAAACAGAGTCCCGTCATGGCACGCTGTTTAATGTTCTGATCGGTCACAGCACAGCAATCGAGCAACAACATAAGCTTGTGTTGATCGAACATTCGCCACAAATTTAAAGTGACTGCCGATACCAATAGCGCTTTTTCAAGACTCCCGGGATAATTGGGTTGAATGATTTCGTTAAAGACTTCAAGTTCATCCGAACTGTAATGTGTATTCAGCCAGAATATTCTGAAGAGTTCATTCAGAGCAGTTTCATAATTACTCCTCAGCCGCCTTAGTTCAACTTCGTGTGTCGATTCAAGATGCTCTATTAAAGCAGTTTGGGAATGATAATAACTCAACGAAATAAATAATTCCTTAACAGAAATATAATGGCGCGTGTGCGGAAAATACCGTTGTTGTGTGTATTCGAATGCCGACGAGCTCCGCATCAATAGTTCCTCGCGAAGCGCCGAAGCTAAATTGAATACGCGTGAAATCAATTTGTTATAAACTGTTTTTCTGTCAGGGTCCTCAACACCGTTTACGTAGTAGTTGAGTAAAAATTTATAGTTTTGTTGTAGTTCATGTAGTTGGTCGGCGTAAGTGCCTATTTGCAATTCCTGCACTAATTCCCCCGTTTTATCGAATGCGCTTTTAAGGCTGCCTGAGGTAAGGGAGTCCAATATCGAGAGGTAGGTAGAATGTATCTGAGTTGGATTCATACAAAGAGCAAGGATGTTTTTTATGAAAATAAAGTGTTTTAAAACTTATAGATGATTTTTATTTGAAATCCATTTGCAGGAATTTATCCCATTATCCCATTTTGCTTATCTTCACCAAACGTTCATCGTCAATTATCTTTAGTTTGCGTCCGTCCATAGCGATGACGTGTTCGTTTACGAAATTCGATAAGGTGCGAATGGCATTGGAAGTGGTCATGTTCGAAAGGTTGGCAAGGTCCTCTCTCGAAAGATAGATATTGATGGTGGCTCCATCTTCTTCCACGCCGTAATTTTTTTTCAAAAGTAGCAATGCTTCGGCAAGTCGGCCGCGGATGTGTTTCTGGGTCAGGTTTACTGTTCGGGCATCCGACGCCCCGAGGTCCGACGCAATTTCTTCGAGAAAACGAAAGCAAAATGCATTGTTGTTGCGGAGTATCGAAATAAAAATATCGGCGCGCAGCATATAAACGGATGATGCTTCGAAAGCCGAAACGTTTGTATTATAGGTTTCGTTGGCAATAATGGCTCTGTATCCAAAATGTTCGCCCGGTTTCAGCATCCTTATAATTTGTGTCCGGCTGCCTACTCCATCCTTGTAAACTTTTACTTTTCCGGCTGCTAATATCATCATGTGCGTAGGCGTATCTCCTTCGCAGTGAATCATTTCGTTCTTCCGGAAATGGTGCACTGAGGAGCTGCTTTTTACAAATTGTCTTTCATCAGGGGTTAAAACATCCCAAAATGTAGATACCTCTTCGATAGATTTTAATTCTGATGCTTGTTTTTTATTCATGATTTTTAAACAGACGAAAAATATGTTTGACAACAATGTTATAAAGCACAAATTTAATACTTTTTCCACATAAAACATGTTTTGTGAAAAAAAAACAAATAAAAATTCTAAAAATAAGCTATTTTAAATTTTTATGTGACTTTGCATGTATTGCTAATTTTTTATTGTTTGAATTCAAATGAAGACTTGTATCTTTGTAACCGAAACGAATTTTAAAAAACATAGGTTGAAATGGCATTAATAAAAGAAGTGCGTGGATTTACACCACAAATAGGAGAAGATTGTTTTCTGGCAGAGAATTCGACGATAATAGGCGATGTAATTATGGGCAATGGCTGTAGTGTTTGGTTCAATGCGGTTTTGCGGGGCGATGTAAATTCAATCCGTATCGGAAACAATGTAAATATTCAGGATGGATCGGTATTGCATACCTTGTACGAAAAATCGACGGTTGAAATTGGCGATTATGTCTCGATAGGACACAACGTAACGGTTCACGGAGCAAAAATTGATAATTATGCATTGATTGGTATGGGAGCCATTTTACTTGATTATGCGCATGTGGGCGAAGGAGCTATTGTAGCTGCCGGGGCTTTGGTGTTGAGTAACACTATAATACCTCCTTATACTTTATGGGCTGGCGTTCCGGCTAAATTTGTGAAGAATGTGGAGCCGGAGAAAACAAATGAAATGAACCGGAAAATTGCGCATAATTATGCAATGTACTCGGGCTGGTTTAAGGATGAAAAAAGTGAATAAATGAAACATTTTTATTGAATAACAATAAAATGTATTTGTTTCACAATAAAAAATTATATATATTTGCAAAGTTTTTTATTGATAAGTCGTTCATTGGAGCATTAATACGTAGAATATTATGGTAGTATTGGATCTTATTCAACAAGAGTGGAAAAAAGGATATCGCTCGCAGGGTTTTTATAAAAATTTGGCCGTCAATTTAATGCTTGGCTTTTTGGCATTGTACATGGCCGGCTTCTTGCTTTTTCTTGGTTTTTCGCTCGATTCTGTTCTCGAATCACTAAGCGACAAGCTTGACCCGACAGAGCTTTTTAGTGGCGCAATGATTTATATTGTGTTGACCGGGCTGGCTTTTAGGTTCTTTATGCAACAGTTGAATACGATGCATCTTCCTCCTTATCAGGTGCTGCCGGTGAAAAGGAGTCTTTTGGTGAATTTTCTGCTTATAAAACCTCTTTTTAGCCCTATCAATTATTTCCATTTATTTGTTGTAGTGCCTTTTGCAGTACAATCGGTGGCAGGATATTATGGTGGTGCTGTGGCCATTCGCTTTGTATTGCTTTGTGTGATATTGGTTTGGTTCAACTCACTGATGGCATCGTTTCTGAAGCGTAGATTAGGCTCAGGTTTTCTGAGTTTTATAGTTGTAATTGTTATTTTTGGTGCTTTGGGGGCACTTGAATATTTCAGGATACTTTCTTTTTTCGAAGGTTCCAGAATTGCTTTCGGTTATATACTTGAACATACTTTTGGTTTGTTGTTGCCATTGGGCGTTGTGGCGGGTGCTTATTTACTGAATCGTCTCTTTTTTGCTCAGAATTTTTACAGCGAAAAATTCAACGAAAAAATAAAAACTGAAAACAATTTCAGATCTAATCTCTCGTTTTTGAACAGATTTGGTGTTATCGGCGAAATAATTGCATTGGAAATCAAACTGATATTACGGCATAAACGTACGAAAAGTATTTTGTATATGTCGGGATTCTTCTTGTTTTATGGCCTGCTTTTCTACACCAACGATATTTATAAAGACAACGATGGCTTTTTGTTCTTCGTTGCCATGTTTGTTACCGGATTGTTAATGTTCATGTTTGGTCAGTGGGTAGTGAGCTGGGACAGTGGACATTTCGACAGCCTGATGACCAAAAACATAGAAGTACGTACCTATCTGAATGCAAATTATTATTTGCTCGTTGCTTTTAATATTATTTGTTTTGTGCTGACGACGCCTTATTTTCTGTTTGGTGCAAAAATAATGTATATGCATTTGGCTGCTTTTCTCTTCAATATGGGAGTCAATACATTTTTATTGTTGTTCCTTTCTACCTATAACACAAAGCGTATTGACCTGAGCAAATCATCGGCTATGAATTATCAGGGCACAACTTTCAAAAACTTTCTTATCGTTATTCCAATGATGTTTTTGCCAATGATACTTGTAATTGTATTTTCAGCCTTGTTTTCATCAACAATAGCATTATGGATACTGGCGGTTTCGGGTGTGGCAGGCATTTTGCTGCGTAAGCAATTGCTTACTTTGTGTGTACATCAGTTTAATCGACGGAAATATGCACTTGCAGAAGGATTCAGACAATTGGATTAACCTTGTTTGTTTAAGTACATAAAAATCAGATAAAAAATTAAATCTTTATAGTTATGATACAGGTAATAGATTTACAAAAAGTTTACAACGGAGTCACAGTACTCAACATTCCGGAACTGAAAATAGCTCAGGGCGAAAGTTTTGGTTTGGTAGGAAATAACGGTGCAGGGAAAACAACTTTTTTCAGATTGATTCTCGATTTGATAGAAGCCTCGAAAGGTGGAGTGACGGTGGATGGAGAAAAGGTGATGCGCAATGATAACTGGAAGCTCAAAGTAGGTTCGTTCCTCGACGAAGGATTCCTGATCGACTTTCTGACGCCCGAAGAGTATTTCGCATTTGTAGGGAAACTATACAATAAAACCGAAGGCGATATCAGCTTTTTCCTCGAAACGATGAAAGACTTTTTTTCGACCGAAATACTTGGGACAAAAAAATTAATTCGTGATTTTTCGAAAGGAAATCAGAAAAAAATCGGAATTGCTGCGGCCTTGCTTGGCGACCCTAAAGTGTTGATTCTTGATGAACCTTTTACGGCGCTTGATCCTTCGTCGCAAATCAGATTGAAGCGATTCTTAACTGATTTGCAGCAAAAACAACAAATTACAATGCTCATCTCAAGCCACGACCTGAATCACGTTACCGAAGTGTGTAAACGTATCGTCATTCTGGAAAAAGGAAAAGTGGTGAAAGATATAAAAACAAGCGATGATACACTTAAGGAACTCGAGGCTTATTTTGCAGTGTAATATTCTGCTTTTCAAATCAATGAAGAGTTTTGTTTTTATCCCATTTTTGTTTTTCGCTCTTGTTCTAAATGCGCAGCCGGGTAGAAACCGTTCAGTATTACATCAGGTTTCGAACAAGGATTTGGTGCAAAGTGTGTTTCCTGAAGCGGTGAAAGTGTCGAAAATCAATGATTATTGGTTCTCGGTGGTTGATAGCAAAGGTAAAACCCTTGGCTATGCTTTGTCGAGCGAACATTTTTGTGAAAACGTAATCGGATATCAGGCGCAGACTCCTGTGATGATAATAACAACTAAGAAGTTTATTATAAAGAAAGTAGCCTTGTTGTCGCATCACGAAAGTCTGGGTTACGTCCAAATACTTGAAAGAAATGGTTTTTTTCGTTTATGGGACGAAAAAACATTTACTGAAGCTGAGACTGTAAAACCTGATGCCTATTCGGGCGCCACAATGACAGCAAAAGCAGTTAACGAAAATGTGAAATTTCTGCTCGATAAAGGATATAAAACTAAGCCCCGATAAAAAAAACAGCACAATTATCAGTTCAGTAAGCTGACAATTGTGCTGTTTTTTATTACTCAATTTTATTTTTCTAAAGTTCAATTTCCTCCAGATTGAAGGTTTTTTCTATCTTGTGTTTTTTATAATTCGAAATTACAGTACAGCATTCGGTGTAAGCATCGTGTTCGAAAAAAAGGATTTGCTCTTTATCAGCTGCTTCGTCGAGTAAAACCTTTTTTTCTTCCATGGCTGTGAGTGGAAAAACATCGTAGGACGAAATCCACGAAAGTGGAACATTAGCTGCCAGCGGAATCACATCTCCAACATAAACCAGTGTTTTTGTTCCCAGATTGATGTAACTTACCAATTGCCCTACTGTGTGCCCGTTGAAAATTCGTATTTCGAGTTCAGGGCAAACCATCTGATTTTCGGTGACTAATTTTAATTTTCCTGCCGTTGAAATCGGCATCATGTTTTCGGCGAAATAGGAATCGCTTTCGCGCACATTGGGATGCATGAAATTGTCCCATTGCGTCTGACTTACCCAATGTGTTGCATTCGGAAACACAAGTTCGACCGATTCTCCATCGGCGCCGAAGCGGGTAGCTCCACCACAATGATCGAAATGCAAATGCGTAAAAATTACATCTGTGATGTCCGAACACTGATAACCCGATTTGCCTAATTCACTTTCGAAATCAATCACGCCTTTAAAGCCGTAGTAAGCCAGGTATTTAAGTTGCTTGTCGCCGGTGCCGGCATCAATAAGTATTCGCCGCTCGCCGGTGTCCACCAATAAACAGCGCATGTGAAGTGTGCAAAAATTATCTTTATCACACGGATAACGTTTTTGCCATACTTTTTTGGGAACAACGCCGAAGGCGGCTCCGCCATCCACATGAAATGTTCCGGCTTCTATTTTTATAAGCTTCATTTATTTTTTGTTTGAATGATAATATACGAAACACAAACTGTGAAACAAACACCGAGTTTCAGAATAAAGTTTTGCAAACATTATTAAGAACTTATGTTCTTTTATCCAATTTAACGAAACACAAAGGGTTTAAAGCGTTCATTAACTGATGTGCTTACCGAACTTTTTATTACTTTTGTGATTCAATATAAGTTAAGTACAAAAATACATAAAATCCTTTATTTTGCCAACCATGCAACGTGTACATTTTATTGCCATTGGAGGTGCTGCCATGCACAATTTAGCGATCGCTATCAGTAAAAAGAATGATTTCCTTGTCACCGGATCGGATGATGAGATTTTTGAACCTTCGTATAGCCGATTGAAAAAGAATGGTTTATTGCCGGCTGAAATGGGTTGGTTTCCGGAAAGAATTCATAGTGGATTATCTGCTGTCATCGTTGGAATGCATGCTACTATTGATAATCCAGAATTGCTGCGTGCCAAAGAACTTGGACTCAAAATATTCTCTTTTCCCGAATATCTTTATCAACAAACACGCAGTAAAACACGTATAGTGGTAGGCGGAAGTCATGGTAAAACCACTACAACTGCCATGATACTTTTTGTGTTGAAACAACTCAAAATTGATGCCGACTACATGGTAGGCGCTCAGATTGAAGGTTTTGATAATATGGTTAAATTATCTTATGAAGCCAGAATTGCTGTGTTCGAAGGAGATGAATATCTTACTTCGCCCATCGATCGCCGACCTAAGTTTCATTTATACAAGCCTCATATTGCCGTACTTACAGGTATTGCATGGGACCATATCAATGTGTTCCCTACTTTCCCTGTTTACGTGGAGCAGTTTAAGAAGTTTACCGATTTAATGGAAGTTCAGGGAAGACTTATTTATTTTGATGGCGACGAAAATCTGAATCAGATTGTTTCCGGTTTACGTCGCGACATTGTTCCCTTTGCTTACAACACACCAAAACATGAGGTGCGGAACGGAATTACTTATCTGAAAACAAAAAAGGCAGAAGTGCCGTTAAAGATATTCGGGGAACACAATCTACAAAACATGGAAGCTGCAAGATTGGCTTGTCGGCAGATAGGAGTGACCGATCAACAGTTTTATTCTGTAATAAAGGATTTTCCGGGAGCTTCCAACCGCCTTCAGAAAATTGTTGAAACCGAAAATGCTGTGGCTTTCAAAGATTTTGCACATTCGCCATCTAAACTCAAAGCCACAGTGAATGCTGTTAAAACGCAGTTTGCCGATCGCCGCTTGATAGCTTGTATGGAGTTGCATACTTTTAGTAGTCTTACCGAAGACTTTCTTCCTCAGTATGCCGGTTGCATGGAACAGGCCGATATGGCTTTTGTTTACTACAATCCTGAAGTGATTCAGCACAAGCGATTGAAAGAAATTGATCCCGAACAGGTGAAAAATGCTTTCGGTGGAAATAATCTTGAAGTTTTTACCGATTCGGCAGCTTTGCAAACCAAGTTGCGAAGCCTGAATTACGACAATACAGCTTTACTTTTTATGACTTCGGGTAATTTCTCGGGTGTTCAGTTGATAGATTTTGCTGAAGAGCTTTTAAAGTAAATCGGTTTCGGGTTTCGGGTTCGGAGTAATTGATAATTGATAATTCAACAGTTCAACTACGTCCACAGACTTTAGACCTTTGACTTTAGATATTAAACATCTGAATATAAAGAATATGAAAGCTATATTACAGGCTTACTAAAAGGATATTATACTATTTTCATTACCAGAACAGCATATGGACGAAAAACAACAAAAGTTAGATAAACGATACATGCGCATGGCGCGTATCTGGGCCGAAAATTCGTATTGCGAACGCAGACAGGTAGGTGCATTGCTTGTAAAAAATAAAATGATTATTTCGGATGGATACAACGGAACACCATCGGGCTTTGAAAATAAATGTGAAGACGAAAACAATGTATCCAAAGCTTACGTTTTACATGCCGAGGCAAATGCAATCAGTAAGATTGCCCGTTCGCACAACAGCAGCGATGGCGCCACACTTTATGTAACGGCTTCGCCTTGTATCGAATGTTCCAAACTCATTATACAAGCCGGAATTAAACGTGTTATTTACGGAGAGCAATACCGCATAATGGATGGCGTAGAGCTGCTCCAGCGTGCAGGGATTGAAGTAGTTTATCTCGAAGAAATTTAGTATTGTTTGTCATTCTTTTTTGCTGAGCATGGCCATTCGGTATTGCAAATGCAGAATAATTATTAAAAAACTCACTTATTCATGAATAAAAAAAATTTATTACTTGTACTTATCGTTTTGCTTTCGGTAGTTGTGGGCTTGATACTTGGCAATATGCTGGCCGAAAGGGCAATTTTACGCTCGAGCAATGCCTTTGGTCGTTTTTTTAATGGCTCCAACGATAAATTGGGCGAAGTGCTGTCGCTTATCAATAATCAGTATGTCGACTCGGTAGATGTGGATCAATTGTCGGAAGAAATGATGACAGATCTGATTTCCAAACTCGATCCACATTCGGTATATATTCCCGCTTCTGATCTTGAAGGAGTGAACAGTGAACTGGAAGGTAGCTTCAGTGGTATCGGCGTTCAGTTCAATATCCAGAATGATACTATAATGATAGTTTCGGTGATCAGTGGCGGTCCGTCCGAAAAAGTGGGCTTGCTTGCCGGCGATAGAATTGTGCAGGTAAACGATACTGTTTTTGTTGGTAAAAAAGTGAGCAACGAAAAGGTAATGAAAAAGCTTCGCGGCCCCGAAAAATCAAAAGTAAAGCTTGGCGTAAAACGAAATGGTACAAAAGAAGTATTGAAATTTACGGTAACACGCGGACAGATACCTGTTAATTCGGTAGATGTGGCCTATATGATAGAGCCCGGAGTGGGATTTATCAAAGTAAGCAAATTTGCAGCTACTACTTATTCCGAATTTCTGACTGCCATAGCCAACTTACGAGCCAAAGGAGCTAAAAAATACATTATTGACCTGCGCGAAAACAGTGGCGGATTTATGGATCAGGCCATCAATATGGTGAATGAGTTTTTGCCTGCTAATCAGATGATTGTTTATTCCGAAGGAAAAGCTTATCCACGATATGAAGCTAAATCGGATGGAAAAGGAAGTTGCATAGGATTGCCGGTGGTGGTAATGATAGATGAATTCTCGGCTTCGGCAAGCGAAATTTTTGCAGGTGCTATTCAGGACAACGACCGCGGTATTATTGTGGGACGCCGTTCGTTTGGAAAAGGACTTGTTCAACAACAAATAGATCTTTCGGATGGATCGGCGCTCAGACTTACTGTGGCACGTTATTTTACGCCTTCGGGACGCAGCATTCAGAAACCTTATGTAAAAGGCAATGCCGAAGAATACGAAAAGGACATTCTGAACCGTTACCTGCATGGTGAATTCGATAGCAAGGACAGCATACATGTGGCCGATTCGCTTAAATTCAAAACGCTGAAAGGGCGTACAGTATATGGCGGTGGCGGTATTATGCCCGACTATTTTGTGGCACGCGACACCTCCGAATACACAGTTTATTTGAATAAAGTGGTGAACTACGGCTACATTTATCAGTTTGCTTTTCAGTACACCGATAAAAACCGCAAAACACTGAATGCCATTAAGGGTTGGCAGAATATTGAAAAATATCTTGACAAACAACCGCTTCTAGGTGATTTCACTACATTTGCCGCATCGAAAGGTGTAGTACCCAATGCTAAACAAATTGCTATCTCCCGCAACTTCTTGCTTACGCAGTTAAAATCGTATATAACACGAAATATTCAGGGCGACGAAGGCTTTTATCCTTTGTATTATAAAAATGATAAAACAGTGCTGAAAGCCCTTGAAGTTATCCGAAAACAAAAATAATAATTGTAACTCGTAACTATTTACATTTGTTTTGAACTACAACCACAACAGACAAAAAAGTTTTGTCGGTTGTGGTTCATGTTTTAAGCACCGGAGAGTATGAAGGCTGAACACCTTTATTTATAACTCCTGTGTTTTTTTTGAGAGAATGATAAAGCATAGCATCCAAAAAAGGTGGGAGCAGCGTAAAATCTTTCCTTTTAGAAAATAAGGGGGTTGAATTGAAATAAATAAAATTGAATGGATTATCAAATACATACACTTCCAAACGGAATACGATTGATACACCGACCTGATAAAAATGCAGTTACTTACTGTGGAGTGGTTGTCAATACAGGTTCGCGCGACGAAAGTGAGAATGAGCAGGGAATGGCTCATTTTATCGAACACATGTTATTTAAAGGTACCGAACGTCGTCGGTCCGGACATATTATTAACCGACTCGAGAATGTGGGAGGTGAGCTCAACGCTTTTACTTCGAAAGAAGAAACTGTGGTTTATGCTGCCGTGTTGAACGAATATTTCGACAGGGCGATGGAATTGATTGCCGATATAGTGCTTCATTCGGTATTTCCCCAAAAAGAAATTGATAAAGAAGTAGTGATTATTGTTGACGAAATACAATCGTACAACGATAGCCCTTCGGAGTTGATTTATGATGATTTTGAAGATATGATATTCAAACATCATCCGATCGGACACAATATTCTTGGTACTGCTGCCTTGCTTGAGCAATTCAAGACTGCCGATGCCGTGCGGTTTGTAAGTAAACAATATCGGCCCGACGAAATGGTTTTCTTTTCGATGGGTGATCAGAACTTCAGTCAGATGATAAAAAGGGCTGAAAAGTATTTCAGTACAACTGCCGACTACCAACCCAAATCAATACGTCTGGCACCGGAGACTTATACTCCAACGACAAAAACTATTGAAAAAAATACACATCAGGTACATTATATGTTGGGCAATTGTGCTTACGATTTGTATCACCCCGATCGTATGGGAATGTATTTGCTCAACAACATACTCGGTGGTCCGGGAATGAATAGTTTGCTGAATCTCTCCCTGCGCGAGAAATATGGTCTGGTGTATAATGTCGAATCGAGTTATCAACCTTTTACCGATACGGGGATGTGGACAGTGTATTTCGGTTGCGATCCTGAGAATGCCAATCGTTGTGAGCAGTTGGTGTATGCCGAACTTCAGAAACTAAGAGAACAGGAAATTCCCGAAAATGCACTTAAAAAATACAAGTTACAGTTGATTGGCCAAATGGCCATTGCTTCCGAAAATAAAGAAAACCTTGCGTTGAGCCTTGGAAAGAGCTTTATGCGTTACGGAAAAATTGATACCCTCGAAGTTGTGAAGCAACATATCGAAGAGGTTACTGCTCCTCAGCTGAAACGCATTGCAAACGAAATTTTTAACCCCGAAATGTTCTCGGTATTAAAATATACCTGAGCCAAGTTCTTGTTGGAACGAAAAGCTAATCGAAAATGAATATAGACGAATACATAACCCAGCATTCCGACGCCGAACCTGCGTATTTGAGTAAGATAAACCGCAAAACGCACTTGAAAATTATAAATCCCCGCATGTTATCCGGACATTTGCAGGGAAGGGTGTTGGCTATGTTTTGCCAAATGATACAGCCCGAACGGGTTCTTGAACTGGGAACTTTTACAGGCTATTCGGCGCTTTGTATGGCTGAAGCATTGCCCGACAACGGAGTGCTGCATACAATTGAATGCGACGACGAACTCGAAGATTTTATCCTCGAAAACTTTGCAGGTTCCGTACATGGAAAAAAAATACGTTTGCACATAGGCGATGCACTTACTGTGATCGGGCAGCTCGACGAAACTTTCGACCTTGTGTTTATAGATGCGAACAAAAGAGAGTACCTTGCTTATTACGAAGCTGTGTTGCCTAAGCTCAGCCCCGGAGGGTTTATACTGGCCGACAATACACTGTGGGATGGCAAAGTAGTACAAAAAGTAGTGCCCAACGATCATCAAACCATTGAAATAATGAAATTCAATGATTTTGTAGCCGCAGATACGAGAGTTGAAAAAGTAATGCTTCCCTTGCGCGATGGTCTGACGATTATCCGGAAAAAGTAATCAAACAGAAATTCTGAAAAATCATTAAGCTTTTAATAATAAGAATATTGAATTATGTATATTTACGAACTTGAAATGAAAGTGCGCGATTATGAGTGCGACATACAGGGAATTGTAAACAATTCGGTGTATCAAAACTACCTCGAACACACACGTCATGAGTTTTTACTCGAAAACAATGTAAGCTTCGAGCAGTTGCATTTGCAGGGGATTGATGCCGTGGTAGCGCGTATCGAAATGGCTTTTAAGTTTTCGTTGCGTCCGGGTGATGTATTTGTTTCGAAGCTCCTTGTAAAAAAAGAAGGCGTCAAATACGTGTTTCATCAGGTCATTCACCGCAAGTCCGACAATAAACTTTGTATCAAAGCCCGGGTGGATACTGTTGTTGTCATCAATGGTAAGTTAAGCGCATCGCTTCCCGCTTTCGACGAACTTGTAGAGAAAAGCATACAGCAATAAACCTTGAAACTGCCATAAATATAGGCTTTGATTTAAACTATTTCTGCTTTTGCTTGTTAAAAAGCAATAGAACGTCGACAACTATGTTTGGGTGTCGGCAATACATTACTAAACGATAAGAATTATTTTAGATATGAATGAATTTTTAGAAACCGAAGAGAAAATTGTCCGTATGCTTAAAACCGTATACGATCCCGAAATACCTGTAAATATCTACGACTTAGGATTGATTTATAACATCGACATCGATAACGATGGTTTTTTAGTGATCGACATGACGCTGACAGCCCCTAATTGCCCTGCCGTTGACTTCATTGTAGAAGATGTGCGTATGAAAACTGGAAGCGTGGAAGGGGTGAAGGATGTGCATGTGAACATAGTGTACGAGCCGGCCTGGGACAAAAGTATGATGACTGAAGAAGCTCAACTCGAACTTGGATTTTTATAGACGTCTAATGTCAAAGGTCTAATGTCTACGGACGTTGTTGAACTGTTGAAACGTTAAACTGTTGAATTATCAATTATCAATTGCCCCGAAACCCGAAACCCCATGGTCTATTTTATTTCCGATGCGCATCTTGGTTCCCGCCTTGTAGAGGATCCGAAGAAACATGAAAAAAAACTTGTCGATTGGCTCGAAAAGGTAAAGGCAGATGCTACAGCCATCTATCTTTTGGGCGATATGTTCGATTTTTGGTTCGAATACAAAACCGTTGTACCCAAAGGGTATGTGCGCTTTCTTGGTAAGCTGGCCGAGTTGATTGATGCCGGTATTGAAATTCATTTCTTTACAGGCAATCACGATATCTGGACCTTTGGTTATCTCGAACATGAAGTCGGACTCATTGTGCATCGTAGCGCGCAAACAGTAAAGATTGGTAGCAAAAGTTTCTATCTGGCACATGGCGATGGTTTGTACGCCGAAGACAAAGGATTTAAAATCATCCGGGGCATTTTTCATAGTCCTCTTGCTCAAAAGTTGTTCGGTTTATTGCCTCCACGGTTAGGGCAGGAGTTTGGTTTTGCGTGGTCGAGAAAGAACAGAGAGAAAATCCGTCATATCGAAAACAAGTTCCTGGGTGAGGAAAACGAAAAGCTCGTTGTTTTTGCAAAACAATATGTAGAAAAACACAACGATATCGATTTTCTTGTTTTCGGACACCGCCACATAGCGCTCGACCTACAGATCAGAAACAACAAGCGCGTTGTTATTCTTGGCGATTTCGTTTCAATATTTTCGTACGGCGTTTTCGATGGCGAAAACTTCTGGCTCGACTATATCGAGTCGTAGTAAAGCAAATCAGTCCCAACCTATATATTGATCCTGAATTTATAAAAGCTGAACCTTAACAGGTTTGGCTTTTTTTGTGTAATACATAAAAGGCTGTTTCCCGCCTGGTCAGAAAATGCTCTGTTCATTTGATTTTATGTAAATTTCCTTTCAAGATATTGCTGTTGTTAAATATGTTATTTATCTTTGGAGTCTTCAGCTTTAGCTGGAGGCAAATCATAAACAGACTTGGCCTCCAGGCCATTCTGTCTAAATGACAGAAATTGAGCAAAAATAATTATGGAAGACTATAAAACAGAAATTATAAACAAAATTTGTTATACCGATCTTGTTTATGAAAGGATCAATAAGAAACTGAATTTACAACTTCCGAAAGATGAGATCGAAAAAATGATACATCAGATCATTGACGAAACAGACAAAACAGAATTTCGGAGAAGAGGGAAGAATATTTATATTACAAGCAATCAAAGAAATGTTCGGCTGACAATTAATGCTCGCACCAATAGAATAATTACAGCCGACAGCTTGAACAGCAGAACAATAAAAAATAATAAGACCAATGTTTCAGGTATCCCAAAATTATACAGAGAATAAACTATAAAATCAATATATGAAAGCTTTAAACATATTTTTATTCTGCCTGATTTGTGGCAATGTTTTCGGACAGGAAGCGACAGAAAAGGAAATCAAAACAGAAGTCAATGAAGTAACTGTTTTTATTGACAAAGCTCAAATCACAAGAAAAAAATCTGTTGAGCTTATGCCTGGAATTTCAATTTTACGATTTGTGAATCTTTCTCCTTTCATCGATGCCAAAAGTGTTCAGGTAAAAGCGAGTGGTGATGTGACTGTTTTGGCAGTAAATCATCAGCAAAATTTTATTGATAAACTTGAAAAGTCCGAGGAGGTAAAAGGAATAGAACTACGGCTTAATGATATAAATGCCAAAATAAAATTAGAAGAAACCTACCTTTCAATTTTAAAAGAAGAAATGACTTTTTTAAATGATAATAGGATTATCGGAGGAAAGAACAATGAGATGAATATCTCTGCACTCAAAGAAATTTCTGAATTTTACAGTACTAAACTAACTGCATTAAAACTCAAAGAAATTGAAAGAAATAAAACCATAGATAGTTTAAATAAACAAAAGAATGAACTTCAAAACCAATTAAACACATTAACAAGTAAGAAAGAATTTGCTTCGGGTGAAATATTAGTAAAAGTTCAAACCAAACTAAAATCAAATCCGAAGTTTGAATTATCATATATTGTTGACAATGCAGGTTGGTATCCTACCTATGATATTCGTGTAAAAACGATTAACGATCCCGTTGAAATTGTTTACAAAGCCAATATAAGACAAGACACAAAAGTTGATTGGAAAAATGTAAAACTTAGTTTTTCTTCGTCGAATCCAAATTCATCGGGAGTTGCTCCTGAACTAAAAGCCTATTTTCTCGACTATTATAGTTTACCGCCAGTATATAATAAATTAATCAACTCTGTAAGCGGACAGGTTTTAAATCAGGATAATCAACCATTAGTGGGTGTGTCGGTAAAGGTTCCGGAAACCACCATCGGTACAATTACGGATATGAACGGAAATTATTCAATCAAACTTCCCAACAATGCCGGTTATTTAAGTTTTGCTTATATTGGTTGCAAAACTCAAACATTACCAATTACAAGTTCTGTGATAAATGCAAAAATGGTCGATGATAAATCATTATTAGAGGAAGTTGTTGTCATTGGTTATGGTGTTAATAAAGATGCTGATTTTTCAGATCAACTTCAAGGCAGAGTCGCAGGTGTTTCTGTAAATAAAACAAAGAGTAGGGACGCAGAAAGTATTGTTGTTCCATTTGAAAAAAAGGAAAATCAAACATCAATTAATTTTCAAATTACTACTCCATATTCAGTTCATTCAGACAATAAAAACTATTCAGTTGACATGGTTGTGTATCAGGTACCTGCATTTTTTCAATATTATTCAATACCAAAAATAGAAAAAGAAGCATATTTAATTGCAAATATCACTGACTGGGAAAAATATAATTTACTGGAGGGTGAAGCCAATATCTTTTTTGAAGAGACATTTGTCGGAAAATCACTTTTAGATGTGAGGACTTCATCCGACACTTTACAACTCTCATTAGGCAAAGACAAAAATGTCATTGTTCATCGCGAAAAAGAAAAAGATTTTGAAACCAGACAGTTTATTGGTTCAAAAAAAGAAGAATCAAAATCATGGAAGACAACAATTAAAAACAATAAGAACCAGGTAATTAACATAGTCGTACTCGATCAGGTTCCTGTATCAAAGCTTGATGAAATTGAAGTAAATATTCAAAATACTTCTGGTGGAAAGCTAAACAAAGAAAGTGGAGAAGTTAAGTGGATGTTTAGTTTGAAACCTACGGAGAAAAAGGAATTTGATTTAAAGTATTCGGTAAAATATCCAAAGTCGAGAAATTTAATAATAGAATAAGAAGCTAATATGCAGATTCATTTTGCAGGAGAAAACGTTGATAAGTTCTATATTATTACCGTGCGAATTTCTGTGGTGGTAGAGTAGGGGATAGACAATTATAGAAGGTTAGGTTGAACGTAAGCTTCAGAAATTGAAATAAGCGCTGAAAACAGAAGCAGAAGTTGTAATTTTATGCAAAAAACTGTATGAATTTGCAATAAGACAGGTCGGGAAAAGAGGAAAAACATACAAAACTGCGAAAATTCAATATTGAACTGTCGCAGTACGGATACGTTCTCTTAGAAATCAATATTGAACTGCATATAAAACGGACACGTTCTCTTCGAGATCTATATTGAACTGCCGCAGTACGGATACGTTTTCTCCAAAAACAATATTGAACTGCCGCAGTACGGATACGTTTTTTCTAAGAACAATATTGAACTGTCGCAGTACCGATACGTTTTCTCCAAAAACAATATTGAACTGTCACAGTACGGATACGTTTTTTCAAAAAACAATATTGAACTGTCGCAGTACGGATACGTTTTCTCTAAAAACAATATTGAATTGTATGAAAACAATATTGAAAAACGAGGGAGTTGATCCGTACTGTAGCTGTTCAGTATTTTACAAATGCATTTCAATCAGGCTTTTGGCTGGTTTTTGATTGAAAAAGCGCTGATCGGGTAAAAACATCAGGCTTTTGACTTGTTCTGTCGGCAATGTCAAAGAAAAGGACTTAGTGCGGATTTGAATATTTATTCAGAAGAATACGAACGAAAAAAATGGTAGTTTTTATAGGCATATTATTTTATAAGACGCCTGTTCTCTTTTTCACCCGGCAAAGTCTTCCTTTTAAAAAACGAAGTTCTGCTTTTTAGCAATAGATTGTATAGAGTATTCAAAATTCCCGAAAATCATCCTTACGCCCGCTGTATCAATAATAACAACAGGTAGTGGTGGAGCATAGCAAGCGGGATCTGAAAAATGATAAAATAAACAACAATTGAAAGACTGCTTGTGCTTGAAAAGCAGCTTGATAACTGAGAGCAGGTAAAGCTCCGATATCCAATCTTTCAATCGTTGAATAACACCTTACAATACAAGAGTAGCCGATTTTTTACCAAATTCGTTACAGCGGGTAGTCACTTCAATTTTAGTGCCTTTGGCCAGATCGGGCAACGAAACTTCTACAACTTCGGACTGTGTTGAGGTTTGCTTTTGGGGCTTGATTGTTTTTATTTCTTTGCCATTGGCCTTGATTGTGATCAGGTCGATGTAGTGAGTTGTTACATCCTTTACTTTGTGGATGGCCTCAATTTTAAGATTATCATTCTCATAAGCTAAATTTACTTTTTTAGCAGGATCGGCTTTCGCCACAAAACTTATTGCTACAATAGCAATCATTGTTGAAAATACCTTTTTCATATTCTGTGTAATTAAGTGAAAAAATAGAAATATATCATGATCACGGCATGTATCATTACCAATACAAAAGCTGTTATGCTTAGTTTTTTGTGTAAATGTAGTTTTGGTTTGGGTTTTATTACCCTCAGGCCGGTCAATAACGAGATTATCAAAATCAAAAGTCCGGCCAGACTCAGGTAGATGGCCACATCCCAAAGAATTTGAAGAAAATCCATAGCGTATTTTATTTAAAGTTTAATAACAACAGTCGCCACAAATAAACTCGAAAATGCTGTGATGGCTGCAATTCGGTGATAAGGAACTAAGGATGAATTGTTTTCTAACATTCCGGAAAGTATATTGGTGGCTAACATACTTGTTACGTGAACGATAGATAAAGTACGGTGTATATTTGTTTTAGTAAATCCCGATGCGTGGTTTTTCATGCGCGGTGGTGCAAACAGGGCAAATGCCAGACTGCCAAAATAAGTAAAGTTTGTAACACCTGTAAATGTTTCGTGCAGGTCTTTTGCCTTTTCGTTACCTTTCGAACTCATTTGTCCTGTAATTCCGGATCCTATCATACCAGCAAGCGATACATATCCGGCAATGCGGTGTACCTGATTCATTTTTTCACGAATTTCAATTTCGCGTTCTCTCGCCTCAAGGCTTAACGCGAAAGTATCAAAATTACGCATCAAACCATTGGCACCCCAGAGCCATCGCTGAGTAAATAAGTAGTGGGTAGGTAAAAGCGCCTGTTCGCTTGTATCTGTTCTTTCCGGCTCTGGCAGAGCAACAGCATTTGTATCGATCGGTTGAGGACTGAGTACTTCGGAAACAACAATACTGTCGGTTTTTACAATGAATGAGTCCTGAGCATGGACTTGTAAAGCTAAAATAAACAAACAAAAATACACAAATTGTTTTTTCATCTGGGCAAATGTTTTCTGATGTTTAATGCTAATAGTGACTCTCGCAAAACGGCACAAATGTAATCATGTTTTTTTTATTTCATGTATATCTTACAAATAATAATATTGAAATTTTTATGTGTGAAATATAAAGTTCATTCATACAGTTGAATAGACTGTGCTCATTTCGGGTTTTCAACTTCTCAATTCATTAATTTCTCAAGCATCTTCTGAAGCTGAAACCCGAAAATCAGCACCCGAAAGCTACCACGGAATATTGTCAGTGAGTTTGTATTCAACCCTACCGTTCAACCCATCATAACCCGAAGGGCTATCCATACCGTTCATTCCCTGTGAGCCATTTCTGCCCGAAGGACGACCGCTTCCGCCGCTTCCTCCGCTACCGCCATTTCCACCATCGCCACCATCACCTCCGTAGCCACCAGATGTATCTATTTTTATTAAGTCCAAATATCGGTTGGCTGCAGGGGTGTAATATACAATTATATATCCTCCTTCGCCACCATTACCTCCGACACCGCCATACCCACCGGGGCCGCCATGTCCACCATCACCACCGGGTCTTTGTTTCGTTATCTGTTTTGTAATTTCCTCTTTGATTTCCCTGCCTGCTGTATCTTTCTTTATTATCGTTTCCTTGATGTATTCGGTGTAAAATTCACCTGTCGTTCCATTTCCTCCATTTCCTCCCCGGCCACCGTCGCCACCCGATCCTCCCCGGCCGCCCGTTGCGTTGATAAAAAGACTTCCACCTTGTGGATGAATTAAATAGTGCAACTGTTTTCTTGTGCTTACATTTTCGACAAACACCTTTATAAGATCACTTTTTACGATAGAATCGTAGTAAACATCTACAAAAACATCAATGTCGTCGCCATTGTAACCATCAGCTCCATGTTCTCCATCCCTGCCTGGTCTGCCATGTTCTCCTGTCGATCCGGAAGCACCACTGAATCCGCTGGAACCAAACATCCCTGAGTTTCCTGCTGCTGAGTATTTGTAGTTTTCCTTGTAGTCGAACTGAAAATCGAGGATGTCGTAGACATTGGTGTCATTTTTTAGTTGAATAAGAAAGCCGGGGGTATGATCGGGATTATCGAAGATGTCGTTGCTTACAATAAATTCTCCGTTCTCCTGTCGTCCGCCTTTTGTAATTATTTCGTAGTCGGGGAGTACTTTTTTTAGCGCTCTGTTGCTTGTAAATACCTCTTGCTTATAATTGTCGTAGGTTACCTCTAAACCGAATTTCAACTTTGTTCCCGGAATTTTTTTGAATGAATTCAACGGAAAAACCCTGATTTCTTTCTCGTAGTTCAACCACAAAGTATCGTGAAAAATTTTTTCGGGCTGATGTTTGGGGCTGATGTTGAGGGCTACAAAGGTGTTGCGCTGATCATCTGTTTTATCGATAGTGATGGTGCCGTTTTTAAAACGGGCATTCTGAATGTTGATGTCGAAGTTTTTCCAGCGCACAGTACCTTTCGAAAAACCGGATGTTTTGAATACTTCGTTATCGGCGGTGAAAATCACTAAGCCAATTTTGTGTTCGCTGCCGGGCAACAGCAGCAATGAGTCGTAACGAAGACTAAGTTTTTTGATGTCGTAGCCTTCCAGGTTTTTCACTTTACGCTGAAATGAAAACGACATCAGACCAATTGATAAAGCTATCAACAATAAAACGGGCGTAGAACTGAGCTTTTTCATAAGATTTGTTTTTTGTTAAATATAGCATAAAATGTGCCAGAATTTCAACGGTCTAAAGGTATGAAAAAAATAAAAACAAGGTATAAAAAACCCGCTTACTAAAACAGCAAGCGGGTTCAATTTATATTGAGAAAAAAATTAGTTTTGTTCGATGTAAGCAATTACATCTCCTTTGCGTACCATTTCACCCTGTTTTCTTTCGATGCCAACAATTCTGCCATTGCAGAAGCTGTTGATTTGTTCGAGTCCGTATCTTGTTTGAAGTGCACAAACAGCCTCTTTTTCTTTTACGAGTTTACCATGTACAGGCTCTTTCGATTTTTCTTCGAAATCGAGTTCCCACAGCACACGTCCGGTAGCCGGTGCTTCAAGCGGTTCGGCATTTGGATATTTCAGGGTGCGGATATCAGGTATAGCTACATTCATCTTCGAATACTTTTCTTTGATAGCAGCTTCAAGTTCTGCATTGAAACGTTTTTTAGCTTCACCCGATTTGTAATCGCGGTATTGTTTTTCGTGCATTGCAAATTCAAAGAGTTCTTCATCGTCTTTGCCTCTTTCCCAGTTGTTTTCTTTCATCAGAGCAATAAAATGATCTAATTCATTAGGATAATTGTCCTGAGGATTTCCTTCGAAAAATTCATAGTTGTTCTTCTTTGCCAGTTCAACGATTTCAGGAGCAAGCGTTCCGGGAAGTTTACCTGCCTTGCCGAGTATCATGTCCCATGAGTTTTTGTCAATCATACTCCAGCGTGGTTCTCCTTTTAACATGAACATTACATTCATCAGAGCAATGTTTTTTACATATTGACTAAAAGGAGTTACCAAAGGAGGATTTCCAAGTTTTGGCCATATGTATTTTACTTCGTCGAAAAGCATTACCAACAATTCATCGGTACTGAGTTCGTTTTTTCCGTTGTTTTTGAGTGTGGCGTTAATGCCCATGTGCACTCCTTTGAGGTCGGCCATCAACGATCCCATCATACCACCCGGTAAACCACAACCAACCAATAGCGAAGTCATGAATTTATTGCGGTCGTCGATAAAATAACCAAGGAAATCGTCGATAAAGCTTTGTGTCAGCCTGCGGGCTTCCATATAGGCTTTCATATTGATTTCAGGCACTTTGAATCCAGCATCTTTCAGCATGGCCTGCACCGAAATAACATCGGGGTGGACCATTCCCCACGAAAGGGGTTCCATTGCAACGTCAAGATAATCAACGCCGGCTTTGGCAACTTCTAGCATCGAAGCCATTGAAAAACCGGGTCCTGAATGTCCGTGATATTGTACAATAATATCGGGGTGCGAAGTTTTTATTGCTTTCACAATTTTTCCAAGCATTACAGGACGTCCGATGCCGGCCATATCTTTCAGACATATTTCTTCGGCGCCGGCAGCAATCAGTTGTTCCGACATGTTGATGTAATAATCGGCCGTATGTACTTCGGAATAGGTGATACACATGGTGGCCTGAGGTATCATACCGGCAGATTTAGCATATTGGATGGAAGGGATAATGTTGCGTACATCATTCAGTCCGCAGAAAATACGAGTAATATCAACTCCCTGAGCTTTTTTTACCTTGTACATAAGTTCACGCACATCGGCAGGCACCGGGTTCATGCGTATTCCGTTAAGTCCGCGGTCGAGCATATGAGTTTGGATGCCAGCTTCGTTGAATGGCTTTGTAAATGTGCGTACTGCATCGTTTGGGTTTTCGCCAAACAACAAATTTACTTGCTCCGATGCGCCACCATTGGTTTCGACGCGTGCAAAACACCCCATCTCTATAATGACAGGTGCAATTTTTTCTAACTGATCCTTGCGTGGTACGTATTTACCTGAGGATTGCCACATGTCGCGGTATACAAGACTGAATTTAATTTCTTTCATAACAATATATTTTGAATTTTCTGAAAACTATATCTTTAAATTGCTGTTCTATCTGTTGAATTATTTAATGATCGTTGCGTTGAAACAAAGCGATTAAAGAAATTTTTCTCTAATAAATTTCATTGCAAATGTAACACTTTTATTTTGAATTAAGGAAATAATTCTTTAATTATTTTATTGAATATCAATTGTTTGATTTTTTAATTATCATTATTTTGTATGTTTTTGTAAACAAATAGCATATAAAACTAAAAATAATTAAAGAAACAAACAAAAAGTCTTAAAAATGTATTAAACTAAAACTTTTGTTTGTTCCTGTTTTTCCGGAATAAGTTGAGCAAACGGGGGTTTATAATTATCTTTGTAGAATAAAAAAATAAAATCATGACCTATATTCGAAAACCTGAATGGTTAAGAACCAAATTATACAGTGAATCTAACTTTTCAAATGTTAGCCAGGTAATTAAAGAGCGTGGACTTCATACCATTTGTCAGAGTGGTCGTTGCCCTAATCAGAGCGAATGCTGGAGCAAAGGAACGGCTACACTGATGATAGCCGGTGACATTTGTACGCGTGCCTGCAAGTTTTGTAACACAATCACAGGGCGTCCCTTGCCTTTGGATGCTGATGAGCCCCGTAAAGTGGCTGAATCAATCAGATTAATGGGGCTGAAACATGCTGTTATTACGTCGGTGGATCGCGACGACCTGAAAGATCATGGAGCCAATCACTGGGCCGAAACGATAAGAGCGGTGAAAACTGTAAATCCTACGACTACATTGGAAGTGTTGATTCCTGATTTTGATGGACACGAGGAGCTGATTGATAAAATCATTGACGAAAAACCAAATATTATTTCGCACAACCTTGAAACTGTTCGTCGGTTGACTCCTCAGATACGCACAAAGGCAAAATACGATACAAGTCTGAAGGTATTGGCCTATATTGCTTCGAAGGGCCTGAAAGCCAAAACAGGCATTATGCTTGGTCTTGGCGAAACCGAAGAGGAGGTGTTACAATTGCTTGACGATGCCCTGGCGCATGGTTGCAGCATTATCACCATCGGACAATATATGCAGCCTTCGCGGAATAATATCCAGGTTACTGAGTATATTCACCCCGATAAATTTGCTGAATACAAGCAAATTGCTCTTCAAAAAGGATTTAGATTTGCCGAAAGTGGACCATTTGTTCGATCTTCCTATTGTGCCGAAAATCACATAGAATTATAAATTTTCTTATCAATTATAATCCTGAATCCTGGGGGTTTCAGCAAAAAATAGCCCGTAAAAGTAGCATAGCGCTTGCTTTTACGGGCATTTGCATTAAACAAACAGATAGATTATAAGGTATTTGATTTCTTAGAATATGTGTCGAGAAAAAATTATTCTAAAGTTATGTTTTTATGACTAATAAAAAAGAATGAGTAAAGTAATTCTTATTTTTTAGGAGGAATTACAACATCTGGATCGCCTGTACTGCCTTGCTGATCCGGACCTTCAGTTGTTTTAAATTTGTAGTTCATGTTGTCGATTTTTTTAGTGTTTTATATAAGTTTCAATGTTCAAAATGTGAACCTGAATTCGTTACAAAGGAATAAAAAAATCTTTACATTCTGAACAAAACTCACTTTATTTCATATATACATCGCCAAAATTATGTGAAATTAAGTATCTGAAAAAGAGGTATTTAAAAATGTGGAAAATGTTTTTTTATATACATTGAAATTTTGCGCTGTTTTGGGCCCTCAAATGCTCAAAAATGACGGAGAAATTCCATGAGGTTACATGAATTATCGAGCATTAATTTTTTGCGGAGTCTGCTTCTGTGAATATTGATGGACTCATTTCTGACATTGAGTAAAGTGGCAATCATTCCCGTATCAAAATTGGCAAGCAGCATACAGCAAATAAGAATGTCGCGTTGGGTGAGGTGAGGATAGGCAGCACTCAAACGTTTCGAAAGGTTTTTGTAAGCGCTGTCAATATAGATAATAATTTCTTCTTCAATTTTGTCGATGGCTGGTGCATGTTTTTTTTCAGAACCACTAACTGCCTTACCTTTAATGGTTTCCGAACGATATTGCTCCACATTTTGAAGCAGGATGTGTTGCATTCGCGACTGTTGTTGGAGAAGGGTGTTGTTTTCGTTTGCTTTTTCGAGGAGTGCTTTTTCTTTTTCGTTAAGTTCTTGCTGTATAGTTAGTTGATTTGCTTTGTTGCGGTATCTCCAGTTTATAAGTATAATAACAAGGATACTTATGAGCAGCAAAATGACAAGAATTATAATTCCCTTTTGCTTATTTTTGATGATAAGGTTATTGTTGGCAACCTTCAGATTTTCGTAATGATATTTCTTTTCGAGACCGGCAAAGCTGTTTTTTAACTTGTAATCATAAGCCGAGTCTTTTGTTGCAATCAGTTTTTTCGCAAAATAGATCGATTTTGAATAATTTTTTTCCCTTTCGCTGATTCTAAGCCAAAGCGAATAATAATTAATGGCAGTAAAATCAAGCGGTTTTACTTTGTTCAGATAGTATTTGGCAGAATCAAGCTGATCCATGGATTCGAAAATATAGCTGATGAGGTACCATTTGTTATAATCGTACACATCATTGTGCGTCAATGGAGCTTTCCTGAAAAAGTAAAGTGCCTTCTTGTAGTCTTTTTGAAAATAGGCATTGTTGCCGAATCCTTTATAGATGGTTGCTGTGAGCAGCGTGTCGTTCAGCGGTTGGGCATATTTTTCGGCAGTCGAGAAGTATTTGGTCGCACTATCGGGCTGCATTGTTGAAGAATAACCTTGTCCGACACTAATGGCTGTGAGCACCGCATTGTAGGTGTCGTTGGCTTTCAAGAATGCATGAAATCCTTTTTTGTTGTGGATGATCATGCTGTCCATTTGCTTTTGCGACTGATACATGTCGGCTTTATCACAATATATAAGTCCCTGAAGCTTATAGCAATCCGTCATTTCGGCAAATTCCTGTGCCTTGAGTAAAGCATTTGCCTGCACTTCTGCATTATTTCTGTTTTTAGCGCATCGGGCTGTGTAGAGCCAGGCATATCCTGCACGAACAGGCTCTTTTGCATTGTAATATTTTGTAGCAATCGAAATAAGTGAGTCAGAGGTGATAAGGCTGTCGGTTTTGTCGTAGGCCTGACTCAGCAATAGAGCATACAATGCTTTATCAGCCGGGTTGATCAGCTGAATCGGGCTAACCATTTTCAGTACCATAAGTGCTGAATCGGGCGCCGTTTCCATCATTTCTTCTGCTACTTTAAGCTCGTTGGGCAAAAGCGAACAACCAAAGAAACAAATGCAGATGAAAGGAAATATGAAAGCACGGAATTTTGAAGACATTTTAGATGTTTAAAAAATACTGTCAACAAAAATACCTAAATTTTTTGATAAAATAATGAAACTGTAAAACTTAAAGAATTACAGTACCCTTCTGTTTGCCCGTAATAGCCTTTATGTACGGAATATTATACTGTTCGTTTATCAAAATTATTGCGCTAAAAGTTCATTCTCTTATGCTTTAATGCAATGTTTAGCTTTCGAAATACAATATTTTACTTTCGTTCTATTTCACGCAGGTTCTCCATGTTCTTTTTAGCAAGAAATCCGTAAATGTCTTCGTGATGCTCTGTTACCCTTTGGTTGCCAAATTCATATACTTTACTTATAAGTCCATCGAGAAAATCACGGTCGTGCGAAACTACAATCAATGTTCCATCAAAATCGATCAGGGCCTGTTTAAGTATGTCCTTTGTCTTCATGTCCAAATGGTTGGTGGGTTCATCGAGAATCAGCAGATTTACGGGTTCGAGCAATAGTTTCAGGAGTGCGAGCCTTGTTTTTTCTCCTCCCGAGAGTACTTTTACTTTTTTGAATGAATCTTCTCCTCCGAACATAAACGCACCGAGTAAGTCTTTAATTTTAGTACGGATGTCTCCCACGGCAATATCGTCGATGGTTTGATAAACGGTAAGACTTTCGTCGAGCAATGAGGCCTGGTTTTGTGCAAAATAGCCTATTTTAACGTTGTGTCCGAGGGTCACCTTGCCTTCGTGTTCAATTTCGCCCATTATCGCTTTCACAAGTGTAGACTTACCTTCACCATTTTTACCAACAAAAGCGATTTTTTCGCCTCTTTCAATCATAAAGTTGGCATTACCGAAGATCCGTTTGTCGCCATAGCATTTACCTGCATTTTCGGCGCTCACAGGATAATTGCCGGAGCGGGGAGCCGGAGGAAATTTGAGTCTCAGGCGCGAGCTATCTTCTTCATCAACTTCGACAGGAACAATTTTCTCAAGCATTTTAACCCTCGATTGTACTTGCAGTGTTTTTGAGTATGTGCCTTTGAAGCGTTCGATAAATTCAGTGGTTTCGGCTATCATTTTTTGTTGTTCATCGTACTGCTTTTGCTGTTGTTCACGTCTTTCTTTGCGTAGTTCAAGGTAGTGCGAGTATTTAGCTTTATAGTCGTAGATGCGCCCCATCGTAACTTCGATGGTTCGGGTGGTAATGTTATCGACAAAAGCACGGTCGTGCGAAATAACAACAACAGCCTTCGCTGTGTTGATAAGAAATTCTTCGAGCCATTGAATCGATTCAATATCAAGATGATTTGTGGGTTCGTCGAGCAAAATAACATCGGGCCGGCGGAGCAGTATTTTTGCTAACTCAATGCGCATGCGCCAGCCTCCGCTGAATTCTGAAGTGTTGCGGTTGAAGTCTTCTCTCGAAAAGCCAAGACCCAGCAAAGTTTTTTCGATGTCAGCGTCGTAGTTAATTTCTTCAATGCTATAGAATTGTTCACTCAGAGCCGATACTTTTTCAATGAGTTCCATATAACTATCCGACTCGTAATCGGTACGGGTAGTCAACTCTTCGTTGAGCGCTTCAATTTCTTTTTCCATGTCATGCAGCGCCGAAAAAGCCTGTGCAGTTTCTTCGAATACTGTTTTTTTATCTTCGGTAAGCAGGTGCTGAGGCAAATAGGCTATTACCGTATCCTTTGGATATGAAACTTTACCTTTGGTAGGTGCGCGCAAGCCTGATAATATTTTTAGTAAGGTTGATTTTCCCGCTCCGTTCTTTCCCATAAGAGCGATGCGGTCTTTTTCGTTGATTACAAATGAAATGTCTTTGAAAAGCGTTTGTCCGTTGAATTCGACTGTAAGTCCGTCAGCTGATAACATATAGTAATTTATAATTTAATAATTTACGATTTACAATTAATAGTAAGATGGTTTGAGAAGTTGATATAAGTATTAAAAAAAACTTTCCGTCGATGGGCTTTGTAAGTCTATGACGGAAAGTTTTGTGTATCGAAGGTATGATTATAAAATCACTTTGGATCTTCGTTTGCCCGACTTGAAGATGTATACTTTGTTACGAATTAAACCGTTGACGGTTACAATATTTGCATCAGGTACAATCTCGGTTATCTTCTGTCCCAGGGCATTAAATACAATAATTGAATTGTCGGTATCGGCCAGAATAACCTTTACTGATCCATCTTTTTGTACAAGCGTGCGCAGCGAGCTAATATCTTTGTCCTCGAGCGTTTTCACTTCTACGATGTTCGAGAAATCGGTTATATTCTCGTATTTTATCAGATTGGTATTTTCGAACGTTCTGTCGCTTGCTTTTACCTTGTAATAATGGTACCGGTTTGAAATAAGATTCGTGATTGTATCAGATGTTGCCTGTAACCATTTATTTGTAATGATATAGTCCACTTTTTTCGGATAGGTGGCATTTACATCGTCCACAACAACATAGCCCGTATTTTTTGTGAAAGTAATTCTGAAACGGGTGTAATTATCTTCTGTCGAAAAATTAAAAGTATTTATTCCGGCAAGATCAGAGGTCACCGCTACATTGTTTACTATATTCCATTTTGTTCCGTTCCATGCTTCAAGCGCCAGATTGCCGTTGTTTTCGGCCATCGACTTTGCAAAGAACGAAAGTTCTGTAACAGGCAGATAGTATTCTTCTGTTTGTATGTAATCTCCTGTGTACCTGAATTGAATAGCAGGAACAGAATCTCCGCTGTAATTTGCCGACGATGATATGGCTTCAGCTGATATTTTCCAGTCATTTGGAGCTGTCAGGCCGTTTTTAAAGCCCTGTTTACGGGTTGATGTGCCATCGGAAACGCTGTAGGCAGTCAGATAATAGCCTGATGCATCGTAAACGTCATTCCAGTTGGCAACATAGCTTCCCAGGGTTACGTCGAGCGCCTCGTTGGCTACGGGAGGAACTACGTACACCGGACGTGATGATTTCCCATAAATAAGCGTTTTTATATTTTCTTTATTTTTCGACGAAAGAATGATTGTTTCGTTATGCGTATCCGAAAATGAAGGATATGTAGGATTGTACCTTATTTGAACATAGCTGGTGTCGACAATCGAATCGATAGCTGCAAGAGCTACGTACTTCCGCCATTTGTTTTCGGGCTCGGTACTTGTTTTCATTTCGAAATGTACGTTGTTTGCAAATGAAATTCTAATGCTATCTTCTAATAATTTACCAACAATTTTTATTGTCTGCAGCTGAGAAGGTGTTCCCTGTACGGTGTTAAACAAGCCGGGGTTATTCAATATCTCGATAGTAGGCACTTTTCCTCCTCCCATAAAACGGAAATTGATGGTGCCATTCTCTTCTTTTATAAAAGTAATTGGTTTGTTGATCACCGTTCCATATCGTAAAGTCGGATTATATGACCTTACGTTGTTTGTTCCCGGAAAAGCATCACCGGCAAGATTTGTTTTTGAAGTGAGTCCATCCGCCTCAATAATGTCAACGCCCATAGCATTGGGGTTGTTGTTGGGTGTGTTGGAATACCATGAATTTTCACTGTAATTAATTCTTGTAATCAGCAGTCCATGTCCGGGTAAATAACTGTCCCAGCCTGTTTGCTGACGATTTTCGAGAGTGAAAAATTCGGTAGGACTAGGATGGGCACCATTCAAATTATGATTACCATTCTGAGTAATAATATAGGCTTTGTTGCTTTTGTTCAATGGCTCAATCGTAACCAGTTGAGGCGTTTTAAGCTCGATCGGAATCAGCCAGTTCAGGTAAAAACGATCGTAGGCCGAATAAGTAGGAGGGGTGCGACCGGCGTTCAGATAAGCTCCGGAATCCATTATGTTCCATGATAATAGAGTATGATGCGTCGCATTATCGGTAGCATAATAATCGGGCAGGCCAAGCACATGACCAAATTCGTGACAGAAAGTGCCGATACCGCACATGCTGCTTCCCGAATTGCTCCGCAACTCGGAGGTGCAGGCGTAGTCGTAAACTATTTTATCGTCGAACTTCGTATTTGTGTTTGATAAAGCCCAACGATGAGGCCAAATTGTATTGTCGGGTCCGCCTTCGGCTTCGTTATTGCCTGCATAATACACAAATATATTGTCGATAAATCCATCACTGTCGGTGTCGTACTGAGAAAAATCAACACCATTGGCATCAGCAAGCGCACAAGCATCAATAATCATTTGACGTGGGTTTTTATCACCTCCTGATAAATTTTCACCGTAAAATGCCATGTTGTTTTTAAGCGTGTAGGGGCCTACCACATCGAAAACAGGAGCGAAAGCGCCATTCGATGCATCGCTGAAGTAATCGCGTGCCGAACCGGTTCCGCCATTGGCACTGTAGCCCTCCTGATTCAATAAGTTATGGAAAGCCGCTTGAGGATTTGCAGTTACAAAGCTTTTGTCCGAAAAATTGACCAATATAACGAGCGATTTAGGACTTCCGGTGAGCGGATAAGCGTTTTGTACTGTAGAAGCATTTTTAACTGCCGCTATTCTCGAAGCTCTTACTGCGGATGCTGTTTTTCTTATTTCAGTATTTTGAGGAATGTTGTTGAGAAATTTTTTTTCACGTGCTGTTCTTTTGTTCAATTCTTTGGCCCTGAAACCACTGTTTTTGATCGTTCCGTCCGATTCCAGGGTCCCGTAATTAAGAAATCCTTTCTGGTCGCGAACCAATAAATATCCATCGGTGGTGGTTTTGTAATTAAAAAACTCATCTCCACGTAACTGAACGGTTATTTCGGTGCCATCTGGCTGGGTTATTTTTACAGGATATGGTGATGCAGGTATGGCAAGTGCGTTAAATGCAGTGAGTAAGCTCAATATAATTGCAAATGTCAGAATTGAAATTTTTCTCATAAAAAAATAAATTAGCGTACAAAGATAACTAAAATAAGACATTAAAAGTTTTTAAAATGCTTTTAATGTCTTATTTGTTCTTAGATATTAACGATTATTTGTTCTTACTGTCTGAGTTTTTTTTGATATTATTAAAATAATTTTAATAATAATGCTCTTAATCAAAAATAATTAATATATTTGCAAATAGTTAAATAGATAGTAAGCATTTAATTTTTAGCAGTTTTACTGCTGACAATTGTAGTTACATCTAATTTACATACAAACTAAGCGTTTTAGTCATTATCCTGTTTTGAAATCTTGACAATTTATAAAGTACCAAGGATGATAGCAACAGAACGCTCCATGTCTATACCTATAGGCGTGGGGATGTTGCTTTATCATTTGTTACAGGGTGTCGAGACCCTCAGGGCAGTGATTTAGCTATCAGTTTCCACGCTTTTTTTATATCTAATACTGAACTCTGGGAACGAGGGAGGAATTTATATCTAAATTACATGAAATCTAACACACAAATGCGACTTAATGATTTTTTTAGAGGTTTTTTCGAATATGTAAACATTATCAAATTGCCATATTTTGATTTATATAATTTTACATTACTAGCTACTTCAGCCGTGAATTACATGTTAAACAAAAATGAAATTTCAGAATCTGAAAAAAAAGACTGTGCTTTATATTTATGCTCGCTTTATAAAGAGTACATTGACAATGATATATCAAATGAGCAGATTAAGTCTGCTGTATCTATAATTGTATATGAATCAGAAATTGATTCAAACTTTTCTATTGATTCAAAATTATCGATTGTAATTAAATGTATGGAAAGAAAACATTGAATTTCAAACTAAAAAGTTATATTAAAAATTATGGGAATCTTTGATACTTTGTTTTCAGCTTCGGATGTTGCAAATCGCTTTAAAAAGACTTATTCTGAGCTTTACAAACTATTAGTGGACTACAGTTACAATGAATTAAGAATAAGTAATTATGTTGCTGAAATGAAAATTTCTGTCTACATGGCAGAGTTAAAAGATATTATTAAAGCAACTTACGACCCCTTCAATGAGTATTTCAACATATATACTAATAGCTCAAATGGAATGAAAGTTAGAATTTCAACTGGAACAGCGTTGATATTATTACAAATTCTAATTGAAAAGTGTGTTGTTTTTAATAAAATGAAAATCACTGCAGGAGTTTTCGATAACGCTTTATATGAGGCTAAACACATAACTGAAAATTCAAATCAAAGAACTGTTTATATTAATAAAATACTTAACAATTAAAAAGAATATGGGACTATTTGGAGATAATATTAAAATTGAGAAAGACCATTTTAATGGTTGCTTTAATTTGGAAAGATATGAGGTTGCTAACTTCAGAGAAAGACAGGGCTTTAAGGTTAAAATTGAAAATGGATATGGAATAATCCGTGTAGAAGCTAGAAAAAGTAAATTCTTGAAACACTTTGTTATTACCAATACATATAGTCAATCTGGCTCTGTTGAATGTAGCATAGCATTTATTGATTTTGATAAAAATGAGATTATGAGCTTCATTAAAAGTAATTTTCGTTATAATGGCAGTAGTTATGAGCTGCCTAATGGTGACAATTTGCAGCAATATAGTTTGAATGGACAACCCAGTAATTGTTTATATTTCAAAATTACAAATAATTCAAATTCAAATTTCAGGAAATAAAAACAAATCAAATTAATACACGTAAATTATGAGCTTATTTACAAATTCCAATCTCGAACAATCTAAGAAAACAATTCTCAATTATGTATGTTTTATTAACATGGAAATCGAGAAGTTGCTAAAATAAATAGACTCTTCAGGCGGCGTTAATTATTCAAATGCACAATCGATTGTTGAGAAAATTAATCAATTATATCTGAAGCAAACAGAGGCTGTTAATATTTTTGAAACATTTAATCACTCACAAGCAGTAAGCTTTTACGTACCGTGGATAAACGGAGAAAATATAAACTTTGCAAACTGGAATATGATGTATGGCATGGTAATTATGGATATAATAAATGACTTGGAAAAGATTGGTATAAAATGAAAGCAATACTTATTTTAATTATAATTTTTTTTTGTGTAATCTTTATTGGTGCTGCAATTAATGCTGCGACAAACACAGATAAAAAAGGTGAAACTAAAGGTGGATTATTTTTTACAATTATTGTTATTACTTTGTTTATTTTTGGTCTTGTTTCTTGTTAATGTTTTTTAATCAACTATTACAATATGATTAAAAGTGTTTTTGTATTTATAATATCTTTTCTTTTGTTTAGTTGTAATTCAAATAACTCAACAGCCAATTTACAGCCAAATAAGATTAGAACAGAAAATAATTCTATTAAAGAACCCGATATATTATTTTTAAAAGAAAAAGCCCTCGGAGATTCACTTTGTAAACTTGCAGAAAGTAGAAATGCAGAACCGATTTCAAATACTGATTTAGAAGAGCTAAACAATAATTTTACTTTTCGTGGTGCATACATAAATCCAAAATTAGTCTTTCTGTTTATTCAATGGCTCAACGATGACAAACCACCCGTTTTATCCATTGATATTGCTGCTGCTAATGTCGGTACAAATCAGTTTTTCACTGATATTGCACCTTATAAAACCAATACAGGCTATGTTGTTTTAGAAGAAAAGACGGATAGCATAAACGCTTCATATCATTCTTATCAGTGGTTAGGGATGCTCAGTAATAAAATTCATGTACTTCGTTGCTTAGAAAGTAGTACTGATGGTTCGGGTAAATTTATTACGCTGCTTTTTGTATGTTTCCAGATAGCCAAATTCAATTTGAATGGCCAATACTACAATCAGCTTTTGATGAATAATATATCTGTTCATAACATAGGAGATAGAGTTGACAATGAAATTCAATTGAATAAAAAAGCCAATCAAATAAAACTGACCTATACAAATTCAGAAGGCAAAACTATTTCCGAAATAATTAAGCCATGATATATCAAGTCTCCGATTAAACATAAGTCAAGCACCTTGTCAAACTCTGTCTGATGTACAAAGTTATCATTCGGTTGAATTTCTATATTGAAGTTCAGTCGATTCTGTTTTAAAAAAATACAATTAGTGGTATCAAATTCATTTTGTGTTTGTATCTTTGCACAAACTAATCAGTAAACTTACAATTATTATGACAGTAACAGCTCAAATTGATATTAGCACACCTACCGGCAAAAAAATTGTACGTGAATTAGAAAACCATAGCCGCGTAGTAAAATTAACCTATAATAATGAATTGCCTGCTGGAACAATTCCACTTGATAGTGCAATAGAAATAGTTTGGAATCAGCTCGAAACTAAAATAGGCTATGATATACGTACAGAGAAGAAATGAAAAAATTCAAAGTTGCGTTATCACTTCATGCCCAAGCCGACCTTGATGATTTAACCAATTTCATTGCTTTCGAGTTAAAATCACCACTAACTTCATTGCGTTATACCAATGGTATCATTGCTGCAATGAAGAAATTAAGCCAACATGCCAGTTCAGTTTCTATTTCTACGCATAAATTTGTACTTCGTTATGGCAAACATGCTCGAAGTGTAACCTATAAAAAACACACATTAATCTACACAATTCAAGGCGATTATGTTGTTATTGAGCGTATTATTGCCAGCTCTCTGATATTAGAATAATTCTACCGTTCAAACTATAACTTCGTGGAGTGAAGTTTTTTATTTCATGAAAACGAAGAATACCGCAAGTATAAGACAAATAAACGCAGCAAAATGATTCCACTGAAGCCCACCTGTTTTAAAGGCAACGGATGAGAACAATACAAACACGACTAAAGTTATAACTTCCTGAATTACTTTTAGTTGAAGGAGCGTAAACGGCCCTCCATTTTCGCGGAAACCAATCCTGTTCGCGGGGACTTGAAAGATGTACTCAAAAAAGGCAATTCCCCAACTTATAAGGATGATAGCAATAATGGGCAGGGATTCGAACCATTTAAATTCGCGTAATTTCAGATGACCATACCATGCAAATGTCATAAATACATTGGATATGACAAGTAAAGTGATTGTTAGAAATATTTTCATGAAGACCGTGTTTTTAAGAAGACTTTTTTTTCGATTTCGATTGGTTCTGAGGTAAGTATTCTGATTTTATATTTTGCATGGCATTCCACATGCTTTGTCGTACATCCGGATTTAGTTTTTCAAGTTCATGCATCAGTTGTTTTGCATCTCTTCGCGATGAATCTTTTTCGTGAGGACAATTTTTTATCTGTTTGTTGTAAGCTCTTATCCGTTCCAACTCTTTCAGCTCTTTTTCCGAAATCAATGCCAGGGGACGAATAATTGTCATGTCGAATTTCTCCATTTTTAGCATTGGAGGCATCGAACCAAATGAACCCTGAAATATCAGGTTCATAAGCAGGGTTTCGGTAATGTCGTCCAAATGGTGACCCAGAGCAATTTTATTGCAATTCAATTCTTCTGCAGCTTTGAACAATGCTTTTCGGCGCTGCCACGAGCAGAGGAAACAGAAAGATTTAGAAGAGTCGGCAGAAGTTTCGAAGCGGGTAGTGCGATGTACGAAATCGATACCAAAACTTTTACAAAAGCTATTAAGGTAGTCAATATCCGAAATATAAGGAGTGTTTTCGACAGAAATGTGTACGGCCGTTACCTTAAAACGAGGAACAAAAACCTTCATCCTGTTGCCTAATAATTCAACTAAAGCAAGTGAATCTTTTCCACCCGAAAGCCCAATGAGGATATGGTCGTTGTCCTCGATAAGCCTGAAATCGCTAAGCGCTTTCTTGAATTTTGCGTTGATTGAAGTAATAGTTTTGTTGTCGGTTTTGCTTTGTTCATTCATATTTTGTTCCTTATGGAGCGCAAAATTAGTAAAAGTTGAAATATAATGCAGCTTTCGGAGGATTAAATTATTTTACGTTATATTTCTTTTGAAGGAATAAATGAAAGAAAATCAATTGTGTAGTGTGATTTGTTCTGAGAAAAACTAAGAAAACCTACATTTTTCGGGCTGAAATATTTGTAAATTCTCAAAAAGAGACTATCTTTGCACCGCAATTGCAAAAAAGATGAAATAACGATTTCATTTTAAAAACAAAAAAAATAATTGCGAAAATAGCTCAGTTGGTAGAGCACGACCTTGCCAAGGTCGGGGTCGCGGGTTCGAGTCCCGTTTTTCGCTCTTGAAATTTAAAACAAAAAGCGAAACGAAAGAGTTTCGCTTTTTTTCTCTCTACAACGGAATTACCATTTGCCCAAATGGTGAAATTGGTAGACACGCTAGTTTCAGGGACTAGTGGCCGCAAGGCTGTGCAGGTTCGAGTCCTGTTTTGGGCACAATACATTTTTTCCCTCATATTGATTTGCGCAGATGGTGAAATTGGTAGACACGCTACTTTGAGGGGGTAGTGCCGGTTACGGTGTGTGAGTTCGAGTCTCATTCTGCGCACTGAAAAAAGTTCTTTTTCCTATGGAAGAAGAACTTTTTTTATGCCTGCTGTGCCGTTCTCTGTCGGCAATAGATAGTATAAAAAAACAGAACGATGCCATGAAATAATTTTCTGCACCGTTCTGTTTTTATTTTTCTATGAGAATAAAAAGGAAGATTTACTTATTTTTCATTTATAAGTCGTTCTACTTCTTTCCAGTTCACTATTTCCCAAAATGCTTTTACATAGGCAGCACGTTTCGACTGATATTTCAGATAATAAGCATGTTCCCAGATATCGAGCATTAAAACAGGTTTGCCTTTGACATTGATAACAGACATCATTGTATTGTCCTGATTGGGAGTGGTTACTATTTTAAGTTTGTCGGTTGCATCTTTTATAACCCATGCCCAGCCCGAGCCAAAACGACCCAGTGCCGCTTTTTCAAATTCTGTTTTAAGTACTTCCACACTTCCGAAATTTTTGACGATAATGGCTTCGAGTTCGGGCGACATAGGTGAACTTCCAGCCGGAGCAAGAATTTTCCAGAATAAACTATGGTTGTAATGGCCACCTCCGTTATTTCTTACTGCCATTTGAACGTCGGCAGGTAAAGTGTTGATGCTTCCCAATAGGTTCACGATACTTTTTTTCTGTAAATCAGGATATTTCTCAAGTGCTTTGTTAAGATTAGCTACGTAAGCCGCATGATGATTGTTGAGGTGGATAAACATCGTAGTGCTATCAATGTAAGGTTCGAGCGCATTGTATTTGTAAGGCAATGCCGGTACCTGAAATTGCGCAAATATGAACATTGTAGATGCTACCCAAATGGTAAGCGTGAATAAAATTTGTTTCATAATAATTAATTGTTAATTGAGTTATTTGTTATAATAACAGCAAATATAGATGATTGTTTAAAAAGAAATTTCAGATAAAAGTATTAAAAATCCGGATTTTCACTCCTTTTAACTTTTGAATTGTACTTTTTACAAGTCTAAAACGTTATTCAAATCGTTAGAATATGCATATGATGTAAGGGTTTCCTCTTGTTGTAAGAGTTACAAAAAATCTGTACATTTGCAAGTTATAAATTTTAAAAACTGTAGTTTAATGTTTGATTATATAAAGGGTGAGCCAACTGAGCTAACTCCGGCTTATGTAGTGTTGGAAACCGGAGGAGTGGGGTATTGTGTTAATATTACTTTACCAACGTTTTCGGCGCTTAGTGGAAAAACGAATGCTAAACTCTATGTTTACGAAGCCATTCGCGAAGATGCTCATTTGCTATATGGTTTTATGAATCAGGCTGAACGACAGTTGTTTCTGTTGCTTATTTCGGTGTCGGGGATTGGTGCTAATACGGCGCGAATGATTATGTCATCGTACTCGAGTCAGGAAATTCAGGAAATGATAGCCACCGGAAATGTAGTGGCGCTCAACGCTATAAAAGGCATAGGCAGCAAGACGGCTCAACGCATTATTGTGGATTTAAAAGACAAAATTCAGAAAATAGCTTTAGCTCCCGGACAGAGTTCAAATCCTGTTTTTGCTGCCAATAATGAACTGAAGGAGGAGGCTGTTTCAGCGCTTGTAATGCTTGGTTTTGCTGCTGCTGCTTCACAAAAAACAGTAGATCAGATTCTGAAATCGGAACCTCATTTAAGAGTGGAACAGTTGATAAAAATGGCACTTAAGATGATGTAGATCATATGATTTAGAAATTTGAAAATTTGAAAAACAAGATGAATCAGTTGCTTGTATTTTTTGTGATATATTAACTTAGAGAAACAACACGGTCTTTTTTCGTAAACTTACGCCTTTACAAATAATCAATCGAAGTCAAAATTATTTATGATAAAACTTCCTAAAGTATCAGCACTTATTGTTTTACTCATAGTTGTTTTCAGCTCAGCATATGCGTTGGTAAATACCGTCCGCTTTGCCAACGTTGAGCCGCAACAAACTGCTGTTACCGAAACTCCAACCGATACCACCTCCGGTTTTAAAATAAAAAAATACAAGCAAGATACTTATGATGAGCTTAACACTGTTTACCCTATGGACAACAGTGTGCCATCGAACATAAAATCGGTAGTGGAATATGATGCAGCATCGGGAAATTATATTTTCAAAACTTATGCCGGTAATATGGAAATTGCAACTCCGTACCTGATGACAGGCGAGGAGTACAGGAATTATTCCGCTCAGAAAGAAATTCAAAACTATTGGAAAGAGAAAAATGCGTCTGCCACTGTCGATAACGAAGATAAATTCTCGGTTTCGGACATGAAATTCAGCTTAGGACCGGCCGATAAGGTGTTCGGTCCCGGAGGTTTGCAGGTGAAAACACAGGGTTCGGCCGAGCTTTTGTTTGGAGCCAAGCACAACAAAGTTGATAATCCTGCCTATACCGAGGCCATGCGGAGCAATACCACGCCCGAGTTTGATATGAAAATTCAGATGAATGTGACGGCTTCGGTGGGCGATAAGGTGTCGTTTGGATTGAATTACAACACAGAATCAACATTCGATTTTGACCAGAAAATGGTAAAACTTGCTTACAAAGGCAAGGAAGATGATATTATAAAAAATATCCAGGCCGGGAATGTAAGTATGCCGCTGAACAGTTCGCTCATCAGTGGTAGTACAGCGCTTTTTGGTGTTAAAACCGATTTGCAGTTCGGAAAACTAAGCATTTCGGCCATAGCTTCGCAACAGGAATCGGAAACTAAAACTGTAAGTTCGAAAGGTGGTGTTCAGACAACTGAATTTGAAGTAAAAGCTGATAACTATGATGAAAACCGTCACTTTTTCATCGGACACTATTTCCGTGAAACTTATGAAACAGCTTTAAGTAATCTTCCTTTTGTTTCTTCGGGAGTCACTATCAACCGTGTGGAGGTGTGGATTACAAATAAAAGGGCTAATTACGATCAATCGCGCAACATTATCGCTTTTATGGATTTAGGTGAAGCCAAGCGCATTGATAATACTGCACTTTGGAAAAATACTGCATCCAAAGATTTGCCTCAGAATAAAGCAAATAACTTATACGACAATGTTAAAATGATTCCTGATGTGCGGAATATTCAGCAGACCAATGCTAAGTTATCAGAAGTATATGGAAATGACATCGTCGGTGGAGAGGATTATGAGAAAATTGAGAGTGCCCGCAAACTTGATCCATCGGAGTATACGCTGAACAAAGAGCTGGGTACGATCTCGTTAAAATCGCAACTGAACCCTGACGAAGTGTTGGGAGTAGCCTACGAGTACACTCAGGGAGGTATTGTGTATCAGGTCGGTGAATTTTCGACAGATGCAGTAAATACACCTGATGCATTGATTGTTAAGTTGCTGAAAAGTACTGCGCAATCGCCTCAGCTGGCTTTGTGGGACTTGATGATGAAGAATGTGTACTATCTTGGCGCCATGCAAATACAGAGTGAGAAGTTCGTCCTCAATGTAGTATATCGGAACGACTCGGTAGGAACTAATATGCAGTATCTTACTGAAGGTAATGTGAAGAATAAATTATTACTGAGAGTAATGAATGTGGATAGGCTTGATGTGAAAAACAACCTAAATCCGGATGGGAAATTTGATTATGTGGAAGGAGTAACTGTATTGTCGTCGGCTGGTAGAATTATTTTCCCTGTACTTGAGCCTTTTGGATCGCATCTGCGGAGAGCCATTGGAAACGATGCCATTGCCGATAAATATGTTTTTCAGGAATTGTATGATTCTACCCTCGTGGTGGCACAGGAATTAAGCGATAAGAACAAATTCAGTTTAGTGGGCGAATACAAATCGTCAAGTGGTTCGGAAATAAGGCTCAATGCTATGAATGTTCCGCGGGGATCGGTGACGGTAACTGCCGGTGGCGCCACCCTTGTGGAAAATGTTGATTATACGGTGGACTATACAATGGGTTCAGTTTCCATTCTCAATCAGTCGATTCTGGAATCAGGGACAAATATCGATGTAAAACTCGAAAATCAGTCGATGTTCAGTATGCAACGCAAGTCGTTGGTTGGTACACATATGGAATATCAGTTCAACAAGGATTTCAGTATCGGCGGTACAATCATGCATTTGTCGGAAACTCCATTGACGAAAAAAGTAAATACAGGAAACGAACCGATTTCGAATACAATTTGGGGACTGAATACTTCGTGGCGCGGCGAATCGCAATGGCTTACCAATTTACTTGATAAACTACCTTTTGTAAATGCAACAAAACCATCTTCCATTGCATTGAATGCTGAGTTTGCGCAGTTAATTCCCGGACATTCGAATGTTGTGGGTGCGCAGGGTTTGGCCTATATTGACGATTTTGAATCGACAAAAACATCCATTGATTTACATTATCCGTCCAGCTGGTACCTTGCTTCAACACCTTATAGTCCGGAAAAAGATGCACTTTTCCCCGAAGCCAAACTTACTACTACCGAATATGGAAAAAATCGTGCCCTGTTTGCCTGGTATTATGTAGATCAGATCTTAAACTCGAAAAACCCGGGACGTACAACACCGGTGAATCTCAGAAACAATGCAGAGTCCCAATCGAACCATTACACACGTGATGTGCTTATCAAGGAGGTTTTCCCGAATAAAAGCTATCTTTCCTACAATCCATCCATACTTACGGTGATGAATCTGTCTTTTTTCCCTAACGAACGTGGACCATACAACCTCGATGTGGATGGAATGGACGAAAACGGTTATCTCACCAATCCTGAGAAACGTTGGGGTGGAATTATGCGTAAACTGGATGTGACTGATTTCGAAACTTCGAACATCGAATACATCGAATTCTGGATGATGGATCCGTTTATCTACGACAAAAACGGTACAGATAAAGGAGGTGAGCTGTATTTCAATCTTGGCGATATCAGTGAGGACATACTTAAAGATGGAAAGAAATTTTTCGAACATGGATTGCCTGTGGATAAAAATGAATCGAAAACTGAAACAACAGTTTGGGGGCGCGTTCCGAAAACACAATCCACGGTAACAGCTTTTGATAATACGCCGGGTTCACGACTTGTACAGGATGTGGGTTTAAACGGATTGTCCACCGAGGATGAGTTTAAGTTTCCAACTTACAGCGACTATGTGGAGAAAGTAAAAGCAAAAGTAAACGGAGCTGCACGTCAGCGCATGGAGAATGACAAGTTCTCACCACTGAACGACCCTGCCGGCGATAACTACAGTTTTTATAAATCCACGGATTACGATGAGGCCGGAGCCGACATTATTACGCGTTACAAACGGTACAACGGAACTGAAGGAAACTCGCCCGATGCCAGCAATGTGACTGAAGATTACACTACTACAGCAACATCGCTACCCGATGTTGAAGATGTGAACAACGATAATACTTTGAACGAATACGAAAAGTATTTTCAGTACAAGGTGGCGATAAAACGCGACTCTATGGTGATAGGTCATAACTACATCACCGATAGCTACACTTCTACCGTTGATTTGAAAAATGGAACTTCGGAGGATGTTACCTGGTATCAGTTCAAAATTCCGATTCGTGAATATCAGAATCCGATTGGTAATATCCGTAATTTCAAATCCATACGTTTTATGCGTATGTTCATGACCGGTTTCGAGAAAGAAACTCACTTGCGATTTGCCTCGCTCGATTTGGTACGAGGAGAGTGGCGTTCGTATAGCAAAGACCTTTATCCGGTTGGTAAACTACCCGTTTCGTCGGGCGAATTGGATGTGCAGGCCATTAATATAGAAGAAAATTCAGAAAAAACACCTGTGAACTACGTTTTACCTCCCGGCGTTACACGCGAAGTGGATCCCGGTCAGTCGCAGATTCTGCAACTGAATGAGCAATCGATGGTAATGAAAGTAACTAACCTTGCTCCTGAAGATGCCCGTGCAGTATACAAAAAAACGAGCTATGATATGCGTCAGTACAAACGCCTTCAGATGTTCGTACATGCCGAAAGACTTCCGGCCGATATTCGTGCGCTGAACGATTATGAGCTTTCGTGTTTTATTCGTTTAGGGTCCGATTTGACGAATAATTATTATGAATACGAAATTCCTTTAAAGCTTACACCGGAGGGACATTATTCGTCGGAATCGGATGCCAACCGCGAAACGGTGTGGCCAGCCGAAAATATGTTCGATTTTCCATTCTCGGTTCTTACTGATGCTAAACTTTTGCGCAATAAGTCGAAACAAGATGGTTCTTATATTTCGGACCTGATTCCTTTTTATGACAAGGGGAAAAATAAAATCAGGGTAGTGGGTAATCCAAGCATCTCGAATGTTGAGAATATAATGATTGGTGTCCGCAATGTGAGTGGAGAAGTAAAATCGGGCGAAATATGGGTGAACGAACTTCGCATGTCGGAGTTTGATGAAGATGGTGGTTGGGCTGCCATGGGTAACCTGGCTCTGGGCTTATCTGATATTGGTCAGGTAAATGTATCGGGAAGAGTAGAGACTTCAGGTTACGGTAGCATCGAAAGCAATGTGATGGACCGTCGTACCGACGATTTGTATCAAATGAATTTTTCTACAAGTATGGAACTGGGACGTTTTCTTCCCGAAAAAGCAAAAATTCAGTTGCCGGCTTATTTCTCGTACACCAACGAAACATTAACACCAAAATACAACCCACTCGACGAGGATGTGTTACTTTCGGATGCTTTGTCCAATCTTCAGAATAAACAGGACAGGGATACGCTTATTATGTCGTCGCAAACGGTGAGCACTTCCAAAAGTTTTAATATATCGTCGGCAAAAGTGAATATAAAGAGTAAGAAACCACAATTCTATGATCCTGCCAATCTTACTTTTACCTATTCCTATAGCGAACGTGTACAAACGAGCGCCGAAGTGGAAAAGAACCTCGAAAAACAGGAACGTGCTGCTGTGAACTATAATTTCTCGTTCAGCCCGCAACCTGTAGAGCCGTTTAAGAATGTAAAATCGCTGAAGAAACCGGCATTTAAAATCCTTTCGGATATGAACTTCAATTATCTGCCTTCGTCGCTGAGTTTCAATACCGATATGAACCGCCAGTTTTCGCAGGTGAAGCTCCGGGATTTGCTACAACCCCAAATGGTGAATAATTTTGAAATGAATTTCAGTAAAGACTTTATGTGGAACCGGAATTTTGATATCAAATACGATTTGACAAAATCGCTTCACTTCAGTTTTCAAACGGTTATGAATGCCAATATCGACGAACCTTACTACACACCCGAAATAGGTAAGGAACATTATGCTGAGTGGCGCGATTCGGTATGGTCGCAAATACGTAAACTTGGAAATCCATATGCTTATCAGCAGGTTTTTTCCGCTTCATGGAATTTGCCTATCAACAAAATTCCTGTTTTAGACTGGATTACTGCCAATGCATCTTATAACTCGAACTATAACTGGAATCGGTCGGCTAAACTCATTGGCTCCATCGATGTGGGCAATGTGGCAACAACCATGGGTACCTGGTCGGGCGATGGACAATTGAATTTCGAATCGCTTTACAACAAATCGAAATACCTGAAGGAAGTGAACCGAAAGTACAATGCCAGTATGCAAAGAGGAGGTGTGCAGAAATTTCAGCCTAAAAACTTTAAACAATCGCTGACGCTTGAAGAAGGTAAGAAAATTACGATCAATCACAGACTTGGAAGTGAAAAACTTGCTATTACCGTGTTGGATAAAAAAGGCAGGCCAATGGCTGTTAACTATAAATCAATAAGTCCGACTGCCATAGAACTTACAGCCGGAAATACAGCCGATAGTGCCAGCATCAGTATAGCCACTCTCGATCCGAACCTGCAAAGTGTAGGTAAAACGGTTGTCGATTTTAGCACCCGTTTTCTGATGATGGTGCGTAGGGCTTCTATTACTTATCGCCAGTCCAACAGTATGGTGTTGCCCGGCTTTAAGCCCGAAGCCGGTTTTCTTGGACAAACAAAAGATGTGAATGGCATTTCGGCTCCGGGCTATGGATTTACATTCGGCTTTTTCGACGATAATACAATTCAGAATGCATTGGACAATGACTGGTTGTATAAAAGCGATTCTATTGTAAACCCTGCATCCACAGCTTTCACTTCCGATCTGGATATCAAAGCAACGCTCGAACCGTTACCTGGATTGAAAATTGATTTGAATGCAAAACGTTATACGGCCAATAATACGACGATTCAGTACATGTTTGATGGAATGCCACAAACTTTTAACGGAAGCTATAACATTACCCAAATCGCTTTCAAAACTGCATTTATGAAAACCGGTACTGCCGACGAGAATTATGCATCAGAAGTGTTTGATAATTTCCTTGCCAACCGGCAGGTGATTGCCAATCGGTTAAACGCAAGAATGAAAGATACGAGATATCCTAAAACAGGATTTTTCACAGAACTACCAGCAGTTGGCGGTGAATTTTTTGACGAGAAACTGGGGAAATATAATCCGAATTCAACCGATGTATTGATTCCGGCCTTTCTTGCTGCCTACACAGGCAGGGATGTGAATACAGTGGATACAAATCCGTTTCTTTCAGTGCTGAGTGTTTTGCCCAACTGGCGTATGAACTACGATGGCTTATCGCGCATTCAGTGGGTGAAAGACAATTTCAGGTCCATCAGTCTGACACATGCCTATACATGCCGGTATAGTATTGGTAATTATACATCATTCTCTACCTGGGTAGCTATGGACGACAATAACAATGCCTTGGGTTATGTGCGTGATGTACAGTCCAATAATCCGATACCGTCTTCGCCCTACGATATTTCATCAGTATCGCTCACTGAGCAATTCAGCCCGCTGATTGGTGTAAATGCAGTGCTCAAAAACAGCATGACAACAAGCCTGAAATATGGAAAACAAAGAACGCTGGCGCTTAACCTGTCGAGCACACAGTTGATCGAAAGTGCAACCGATGAGTTTACGCTCGGCATTGGCTATGTTTTGAAAGATTTTGATGTGATTTTGAAATTGAAAAACAATCAGCAATCGCGCGTTAAAAACGATTTGAAACTGAATGCAGATGTGTCCTACAAAGACATAAAATCGCTCCTGCGCAAAATCGACGAAAACCTGACCCAGGCTTCGAGTGGAAACAAACTGATTTCTCTTAAAATTATGGCCGATTATGTGTTCAGCTCTAAGGTGAATATCCAAATGTTTTTCGACCGACAAATGAGTACACCGCTTATTTCTACAACTTTCCCTGTTTCGTCGACCAATTTTGGGGTGAGCTTTAAGTTTATGCTTACAAGATAGGTGGAGTGTTGTCTCAAAATTTTGAGAATAAAGAGACTGTATTTTGCTGATTATTTTTGCTGACTTTTATTATCTAAACAGGTATTAATAATCATGAATTCAAATGAACAAACATTCATGTGTTAATGTTTTTTACGTAGTTTTGAAAAAAAAAGATTTGAAACTAGTCTTGTTTTTGAAAGAGTGGGTTTCATTTGATAATTAAAAAATCAATTATTTATATATGAATAAGAAATATATGCTTTTGCTGCTGGCAGCTTTTGTTTCATTGGCTTCCTTTTCGCAAATCTACGATCCCGTAAAATGGAAGTTCGAATTAAAGACAACAAGTGAAACCACTGCCGATTTGGTTTTTAAAGCCAGCATAGAGGAAGGTTGGCATCTGTACGGCATGGACATTCCCAATGATGGGCCGCGACCTACAAGTTTTGTGTTCGAAAGTGTACAGAATGCAAAAATAGAAGGAAAAATGAAAGGTATGTCGAAGCTCAGGGAGGTATACGACCCGAACTTCGATATGAAGCTCAGCTGGTATGCCAACGAAGCTGTGTTTGTGCAGAAGATAAGTTTTGCAAAAGGTGCGAAATTCAGTGTGAGAGGTTATGTAGAATTCATGAGTTGTAACGACGAAAGCTGTACTCCACCCATGCAGGAGAATTTTGTGTTCGGCGAAAAAGGGATAGAAGGTGCACAGAATACCGTAGCGCCTGTTGCTGCTGATAGCCTCCCGAAGGATAGTGTTGCCACTACTGCAACTGTAAATGCCGGAACTGCTGACTACTGGACTCCGGTGATTGATCAACTCAAGGCTTTTGGAAATACAGAAGGTTCAACAGGACAAACGGCACTTTGGCTCATTTTCCTTGCCGGACTTTTGGGTGGTTTTCTGGCTTTGTTTACGCCCTGTGTGTGGCCTATCATTCCAATGACGGTGAGTTTCTTTCTTAAACGCTCGGATAATAAAGCGCGTGGACGCAGGGATGCTTTTCTGTATGGACTTGCCATTGTGTTTATATACGTTGCACTGGGTATTCTGATCACACTTATTTTTGGTGCAAGTGCCCTGAACAGCATGTCCACCAATGCGGTGTTCAATCTCATTTTCTTTGCCATGTTGCTTGTGTTTGCCATCTCGTTTTTCGGAGCTTTCGAAATTACATTGCCGGCTTCGTGGTCGACAAAACTTGATGCAAAAGCCGATTCTACGGCCGGATTCCTGAGCATTTTGTTTATGGCCTTTACCTTGGTGTTGGTGTCATTTTCGTGTACAGGTCCTATTATTGGTACTTTGCTTGTCGAAGTTTCGGCAACGGGTTCATTGTTGGCACCGGCCATTGGGATGCTTGGTTTTGCGGTGGCGTTGGCCATTCCGTTCACTTTTTTCGCCTTTTTCCCTACCATGCTTAAGTCTTTGCCACGTTCGGGAGGTTGGTTGAATACAGTAAAAGTGGTACTTGCATTTCTCGAACTTGCTTTGGCGCTGAAGTTCCTTTCTGTTGCCGACCTGGCCTACGGATGGCGCATACTGGACCGTGAAGTATTCCTTGCTTTGTGGATCGTTATTTTTACTTTGTTGGGATTCTATCTGTTGGGCAAAATCCGCTTTCCACACGATAGCGAAACAAAACACAGCTCGGTGTTGGGTACTTTTCTGGCCATCGTTTCGCTTGCCTTTGCCGTGTATATGGTTCCGGGCTTGTGGGGTGCGCCACTGAAAGCTGTCAGTGCATTTTCGCCTCCGCTTTACACGCAGGACTTTAATCTGTACGACGACGAAGTACATCCGGCTTTTACCGATTATGACCTTGGTATGGCTTACGCTGCTCAGAAAGGTTTGCCTGTAGTGCTCGATTTTACAGGTTTTGGTTGTGTTAATTGTCGTAAAATGGAAGCTTCGGTATGGACTGACCCTAAGGTGAAGAATTTATTGGAAAATGATTTTGTTTTGATTTCTGTTTTTGTAGATGATAAAACAGCGCTTGCAAAGCCTTTCGAAGTAGAGGAGAATGGACGCACCCGTTCGATCAAATCGATAGGTGATAAATGGAGCTACCTGCAACGGATTAAGTTTGGTTCCAATGCTCAGCCTTTTTATGTGATCCTCGATAACAAGGGAAATCCGCTGAATAAATCGTTTGGGTTCGATGAAAATCCGCAAAACTTTATCGACTGGCTCGAAGCCGGAAAACAAAAGCTGAATAAATAAACATAGAAAAAACCCGAAAATCAAAGTAAAATTGATTTTCGGGTTTTTAAATTCTATATGATTCAATCAAGTGAAATTTGTTTTGGAGAAGCTTGCGTCAGCGCCGCAAGCAAGTATTGAATGTAATATCATGTAGCATCAATAATTTTGTAATTTACTCTATAAATTCTTTTTGTTAAATTGAAAATTGAAAATTGTGAATTGTACATTAGTCAGTACTTATCAATGGTTTATTACAAATTCCGTATGATGTCAAGCAGTATTTTTTCTTCGTTTTCCCAACAAAATTTTGAAGCAAGCGACTGAAAATGTTCGGTAGAGTAGGGCTGTTCCATCATTTCGTTGATGGTTTGAGCCAGGGATTCGGGTTCGTAATTGTCAATCAATACGCCGGTTTGATAGGTGTCGACAATGGCTTCGATTTCGGGAAACCGGGTGGCCAATACGGGAATTCCTGCATTGATATAATCGAAAATACGGTTAGGCAGGGCGTAATAATAGCTGAGACCTTTGTTTTCGAGCAGACATAGTCCGAGGTCGGCCTGCCGTGTGTACGAAAGCAGGGCTTCGGGCTTCATTTTATCTTCGAATCTGATTTTATCGGTCAGTTGCATGGCTCTTACTTTCTCCTCAAGTTGAGGTTTAATATCGCCCGATCCGATAATCAGCAATTGAGCGTCTTTTACATATGGCATTGCATCGATCACCCATTCGAGTCCTCTGCCTGTATTGACTGCTCCCTGATAAAGAATCGTTTTTATGTTCTGACTTTGTTTTTGCTGAGTTGGGGCAGGGCGATAATATGGAACATTCCGCACTACCTTCATGTCGATGTTGTATTTATGATTGTAGTAAGCGGCAATTGAATTGCATACTGTGTACGAATGCTGAAGGTGCGGAAAAAAGAAATCTTCAATTTTTGTCCATACCTTTTTTACGTTCGGGCGGTTGGTGAGTTCAGGAACTTCGGGGAAAAGCTCGTGCGCATCGAAAACCAACTTTTTCTTTCTTAACTTTGCAGCAATAAAATTCGCCGCTAAAGTATCGGTGTCGTTGGACAGCAAGATATCGGCTTTGCTGAAGAGCAAAAAAAAGAACAAGCGGATATTGAGTTCGGCATAAAACGCAAAGGAACTGTTGAAACATAAACGCCATCTTTTGTGCGGAAATGGAGTTTCTAATGGCAAACTGTTTTTTAGTTTACGTCCTACAAGTAGCACATCAAATCCATTTTCATAGCATGTTTTTGAAACTTTAAGTACCCGCTGATCGGTACATAAATCGCTCGAAACGGAAATGATGATGCGTTTTTTCATTTGTCGTGTAAATACTTTAATATGTCGCGGTAAAGTTTACGATGATAGTTGTCTGCATTTTTTTCAACAGTATTGTTGTGCCACAGCAGTGCTATTTCGCCATTGTATTGTTCCACATTGTCGATAAGTTGCGTACAATACTGAAAAGCATCGTGAGCATTCATGTACATATATCTTTTGTCGCTGAGGGTGCGGTCCATAACAGGCAACGAATGCAGAGTGAGTCCCGTAACCTGCATGTTCTTCAGGTCGATGTATTTTACCGGTCGGCAAGTACCTAAACGGAATCCGGCCATATCGGCATATCCCATTGTAAAATCATCCGTAATGCCTGCGGCAATAAGGCTAAGCATGTCCATTGGTTCACGGCTGCTGAGGTAATGGTTACGGTTGTAGTTTATCGGCGTTTTTGTCAGCCTTTCCAGTTTGTTTTTTTCGTCGGTAATGTAATAAGGATGAATTCCCACTTCATAACTCGCATGTAGCCCAAGACTGATATTTTTTCGTTTACAATACCTGAAAAGGTTTTTGTAATCGGGGTGAATCAGATTGGCTGCGGGTTTATCCTGTTTGTATTTGCTTCCACCTGAACGGATAAAAGTGATTATTTCGCAACGTTCGGGCGTCAGTTTAGTCCGCAATTCAGTGTCGATATTGAAAAGAAAAGGGAAAGTGTACCAGGGGTCGAAACGCAGACCGCCAAAGAAACTTTTCATGGCCTTAGGTCCTTCTTTCGGCCGTTTGAGGCTACGGATAAGGCCTCCGAGCAGGCCTTTCACATCCCTGAAATGCGCAATATGGTCAACGTCGTGCGTAAGATAAACCTTTTTAATTTGCTTGGGTGGTTCGGGAACTTCAATTCCTGTTTCCCGAAGTTGCTGCCGCAAGAGGCGTCCGTATTCGTCCACAAGCGGACGGTCGATAAAGCCGGCACGATAAGGCAGGGATGCTTTACCGGGAAAGCGTCCATGGTCGTCTCTTATATTTTTGGAAACCATCTCTTCGTACCTCGAAATAAGAAAATAGGTGCTTGCTACTAAGTCGGCTTTTAATATTCTTGTGATTTCGGTGTTTTCCACCGTTGGTTCTCCGAAAAGAATGGGCGTTTCCTCCCATATTTTAAGTGGCAGCGACGGAAGAGATGCCGGGGTGGCATAAACATCCTTGTCGAAAAAGCCGGAAGGTTGAATTACCAGTTTATAGTTGCCGAACTCATTCTCGTCCGAAGTGTATCCGACCTGCTCAACGATATCAGACGAAAGTTCTTCGCCCAGTAAAAATTGTATTATATATTTAAAAGTATCAGTCACTGATATGTATGTTTTTATGAAAAATAAAAATGCAAAAATAATTATTTAAGTCTCTTTTTGCGTTCGTGCGAAATAGTAACAGCCACGGCTACCACCACTCCGATCATTAAATCGTTGTTGGTCATCAAGCCAAAATAGGCCTCCGGATCACCCGTTTTGTTGGTTATCAGTTTAAGTGCCACGGCCACTGTTGTGAAAATGACAAAGACACTAACGCCGTAGAGAAGGGTTTTAAGTAATGCTGGCATATTATTCAGGTGTTAATTCAGTCTTCAAAGATACAAAATATATTCATAATTATACAAGTTCATGTTTCAGGAAGCGTCCGGTCTCGCTGGCCGGAGTTGCTGCCACTTCCTGTGGCGTTCCTGTACATACGATTTGTCCTCCTGCCGATCCGCCTTCAGGACCTATATCTATAATGTAATCGGCTGTTTTTACAACATCCATATTGTGTTCAATGATAATGACAGTATTTCCTTTTTTTACAAGCTTATTCAATACGCCCATAAGTACCCGTATATCTTCGAAATGCAGGCCGGTGGTTGGCTCGTCGAGGATATAAAGGGTTTTGCCCGTATCTCGTTTGGATAGTTCGGTGGCCAGTTTTACCCGTTGACTTTCGCCACCCGATAGCGTAGTACTCGATTGTCCTAGTTTAATGTAGCCCAAACCTACTGCTTGCAATGTTTTGATCTTGTGCAGAATGGAAGGTTGATTTTCGAAGAATTCCATGGCCTGATTGATTGTCATATCGAGCACATCGGCAATTGATTTTCCCTTGAAACGCACTTCGAGTGTTTCCTTGTTGTATCGTTTGCCATTGCAACTTTCGCAGTTTACATGCACCGTAGGCAGAAAGTTCATTTCTATCGTTTTGTATCCGTTTCCACTGCATTGTTCGCAGCGGCCACCGGCAGTGTTGAACGAGAAGCGTCCCGGTTTGTAGCCCCGTATTTTGGCTTCGGGCAAGGTAACAAACACATTTCTGATGTCGGAAAACACGCCGGTATAGGTGGCAGGGTTCGAACGGGGTGTGCGTCCGATGGGCGACTGATCCACTTCCACCACTTTGTCAATGTTGTCAATCCCTTCGATGCTGTCGTATTCCAACGGATCTTTGAGCGATCTGTAGAAGTGCTGACTCAGGATAGGTTGCAGTGTCTCGTTGATCAATGTCGATTTCCCGCTTCCCGAAACACCGGTAATACATATCATTTTTCCCAGCGGGAAAGTAACATCGATGTTTTTAAGGTTATTGCCGCGTGCTCCTTTTATCTTTAATGTCAATCCGTTGCCCGGACGTAATTTTTCAGGAATCTCGATGCGTTTTTTACCGTTCAGATAAGCCGAAGTAAGCGTATCGGCCTGCATCATTTCGTCGGGTGTTCCCGAAAAAACAACTTCGCCGCCCAATCGTCCTGCGTGAGGACCCATGTCCACCACATAATCGGCTGCCAGCATCATGTCCTTGTCATGCTCCACCACAATCACAGAGTTACCAATGTCGCGCAATTGCTTGAGCGATTTTATCAATCGTTCGTTGTCTCTCTGGTGCAATCCGATACTTGGTTCATCCAGTATATAAAGCACATTTACCAAGTGAGAACCAATTTGTGTGGCAAGGCGGATGCGCTGGCTCTCGCCACCCGAAAGGGATTGCGAGCTGCGGTTCAATGAGAGATAATTAAGGCCCACATCGAGCAAAAATTGCAGGCGTGTACGTATTTCTTTCAGTATTTCACCGGCAATTGTGCGTTGTTTGTCGGTGAGGAAAGGTTCTACCTTGTTGACCCATTCTGATAGTTGCGAGATGTCCATGGCAGCCAATTCGGCTATGTTTTTGTCGTGGATGCGGTAATGCAACGATTCTGTTTTGATCTTAGTACCTTTGCAATCAGGGCATTTTATTTCTTTAGAATATTGATTGGCCCATTTCTGTTCGGTAGCCGAAGCCGAATCTTCTGCCTGCATTTCGATATAGCGCAGTATGCCATCGTAGCTAAGGAAATAGCTGGTGCCTATCGATTGATTTTTGATTTGCAAACGTTCGTCGGTGCCGTTCATGATCTCATCAATTGCCTCTTCGGGGATGTCGGCTACAGCTGTTTTAAGTGTGCAGTCGTACTTTTCGAGTATGGCTTCTATCTGCCAGAATATTGTAGTGCTTTTGTGTTTGCCTAGCGGGGCAATGGCTCCGTTGTAGATGCTCAGACTGCGATCCGGAATAATTTTATCCATATCGATCTTATTCACAACTCCTAATCCCTTGCAATGCGGGCAAGCGCCATGCGGTGAGTTGAAGGAAAAATTGTGAGGAGCCGGTTCGTCGTAGGATATGCCACTGGTAGGGCACATAAGCATTTTGCTGAAGAAGCGGGCCTGTTCCTTGTCTTTTTCAATGATCATCACAATGCCATTTCCCTGTTGCATTGCTTTTTGCATCGATTGTTTCAGGCGTTGTCGATCCTTGGCGCTTACAAGCAGTTTATCAATCACCACTTCGATGTCGTGTATCTTATAGCGATCGATCTTTAGACCGTGGGTAATTTCGCGTATTTCGCCATCGATGCGCACGTGGAGGTATCCTTTTTTCCGAATCTGTTCGAACAGTTCCTTGTAATGGCCTTTACGACCACGAACCAGCGGAGCGAGCAGGTAAGTTTTTTTACCTTCATATTCTTTGAGTACCAAATCGACAATCTGATCTTCGGAATACTTTACCATTTTCTCGCCTGTGACGTAGGAATAAGCAATGCCAGCGCGGGCATACAGCAAACGAAAATAGTCATACACTTCGGTGGTGGTTCCTACCGTTGAGCGTGGATTTTTGTTTGTTGTTTTCTGATCGATGGAGATCACAGGGCTGAGTCCGGTGATTTTATCCACATCAGGTCGTTCCATGTTGCCAAGGAAGCTACGGGCATAGGCCGAAAAGGTTTCAATGTAGCGGCGTTGTCCTTCGGCAAAAATGGTGTCGAAGGCAAGGGATGATTTTCCGCTGCCGCTTAAGCCTGTAATTACAGTCAGAGCATTGCGGGGAATCGTTACATCTATGTTCTTGAGGTTGTGTACGCGTGCACCTATTACTTCTACCTGTTCGGCTGCGTTCTCTGTATTGTTGGTTTTCGTCGTCAAAATATCGGGTTTTTTATAACTTGCAAAGATACAAAAATTGAATTATTTCACAGTATAAGTGGGTTGGTTAGTTACAGTAGTTTATGAATATTTACATAGCGGGGTTACTGTATTGATGTGTTGATGCCGACAGCATTTTTGTAATAATGATGTAACAGTGCAAGCCTAAAGCATCCGGAAACTTATAAGATGTTCGTAAATAAGATGGTAGGACGCTGTTTGAATTTTGATGGCGTTGTATTGTTTTCTTGTACTAAAGTCAATGCAGGACTTACAGCAACACGGGCTACTCTTTTTTTTGTAGAAGACGAAGTATTTTTTGCTGAAAAATGAGTAGTTGCTGTAACCAAACTCTGGATAAGGGGGTTGGCTGTAGCTGCCGGAGATTGGTTTTGATGTGATTTACGATTGTATGTGACGTTTTGATTCGGTTTTGTTGTTAAATAATTTCTTTTGACAATAAAATAAAGATGATACGGGACTACTGTATTGTAATGGGTTCTAAGGCCTGTCAAATTGTTATCTTGTTTGTATTCGTAATAAAAAAACGATATTATTGATAGTTTTTTTATTTTTTGTTTGATTTTTTAATAGATTATCCTATCTTTGCAATCTCGACAAAAGGGTAAATAAAGTAAATTATTGTTTTTTTTAGCCCTTTTGTTGAAGCCTGAACCTGTTTTTTAGTTATTTTTTAATTATAGAATGATCTGTTTCGCATTTTATTAACGCATTAAAACAATACTTTAATCGTATGGCTGTGCACAATAATTTGTCGACAGATGGTTGAATTTGATTATGGTTATAATTAATATTCGTTTGATGAGGGTTGATTATATGATGAATTTGTTTACTCCTTGGTTTTACTCTTTTGATTTACAGTATCTACAGGCAAAGTCCGGTATGATCAAAAGCAATAGCTCTTCGTTTGTTGAACGGTTTGTTGCTCAAACTGTTATTCTTTATACGTATATTAAGCTACCTTTCGGAAGATAAGCATCTTTTTCTGAAAGGTAGCTTTTTTGTTAGGTGTAAGAGACGAATTAAACGAATTAATACGAATCACATATCCGGATGGATGATTTGAGAGATTTGTCCCGAAAGCTTTCGGGATTGAGAGATTTGTCCCGAAAGCTTTCGGGATTGAAGATTTGTCCCGAAAGCTTTCGGGATTGAAGATTTGATAATTTGAGTTTAGGGATTTCATTATTCATTATCAATTATTAATTATTAATTATTAATTATTTCGTCATTTTAAATATAAATACATTGAACTGGTATCTTTTATATACAGCATCGCGTGCCGAAAAGCAAGTTGAACAGCGCCTGCACATGGAGGGCATAGAGGTATTCCTGCCTATGCATATGACCCCAAGGCGATGGTCCGACAGGGTAAAGATGGTGGAAGTGCCTTTGTTTAATTCTTATATCTTTGTAAGAACAATTGATGAAGTTTTACGTTCATTAGTTAAGATTAAAGGCGTGGCACGGATCGTTTACTACAACGGCGCCCCGGCAGTGGTAAGGAATAACGAGATAGAAAATATAAAAATTTTTCTCGAAAAAGCCCGGGGACTGGAATGTGAGATGATAGAAAATGATGAGGTACAGATAGCTGCCGGACCGATGAAAGACCTGAAAGGAAAAGTACTAAAAGTCTCCGGCAATCGCCTAACATTGACAATAGAACAAATGGGCGTTACGGTGAGTGTGAAGACCGATCAGGTGGTGAAGACATTCGCCGGACGATGATAGCGCATATCAGTGTTGTGTATACAAGCTGTTTTTTTTGTATCAGGCCGAAAGTAGTCCGCTCCGCAATTGCTTTTTCTGCTTGTAGTAAGTATTAGATTCTCAGCTTTTCGATATTTATATCGACGGGAATCAAGTTTTTAAAATATAGATAGTTAGTTGGTACGCTCTGTGACTGACGGGGCATTGCCGTGCGAAGAAACAATCATACAGATAAACACAGATGAATACAGATTACACAGATTTGAAAGTGCTGAGTTCTGAGTTCTGAGTTTTGAGTTCTGAGTTCTGAGTTCTGAGTTCTGAGTTTTGAGAATTATTTGAAGATTTGAGAGATTTGAGTTTTGAGTTCTGAGTTTTGAGTTCTGAGTTTTCTTTATAAATAATTAGTGATGAGGGAGAAGAAACTCCTCCACTGAGCTAGTTCCAAAACCTCACCATGAGGAGTGAGAATAAACCCCTCCGCTGCACTCGTCCCCTTAAAAGGGGACAGCATTGAAGTGCCGGTTGTAATTCAATAAATATCAGTATTTAATTCAACAGTTCAACGCTTCAACAATACAACGCTTTTACAGTCAATAGCTAAATAGTAAATAAGTAAATACTTTTATGAAACTAAAAAATTTTTTTCCGCTTCTTCTTTCTGTTACACTGCTTGCCGGTTGTGATACTTATCAAAAGGTAATTTACCTGCAGGATGCGGGCAAAGCTGCTGTTATGACCGATACTGTTTCGTCGCACGTGCCTGATGCGGTGCTAAAAGTAGGTGATTTACTCACCATTACTGTGAACTCCAATACTGCCGAAGCTGCCATGCCTTTTAATCTGCCGCTGGTGCCAACCCTGAGTATGCAGGATTATAACCCGAGCAGATCCACTATCTCGAATTATAGCGGTGGCTTGCAGAATTACCTGATAGGGACGGATGGCAATATCACTTTCCCTATCATTGGCAAGCTGCATGTGGATGGAATGACAAAGAACGCCCTGGCCGACTTAATTAAAACTAAGATCTATCCGCGTTATATCAAGGAAGAGCCTATTATCTCCATTCGTTATGCCAACTTCAGTATTTCGGTATTGGGCGAAGTGGCGCGCCCCAACACTTTTCTTGTGAACAACGAGAAAATATCAATTCTCGAAGCCCTGGCTACAGCGGGCGATCTTACCATTTACGGAAGAAGAGACAATGTGTTGCTTGTACGTCAGACACCTGAAGGTCGTCAGTCCATTCGTATCGACCTGCGCGATAAGAACCTTATTTATTCGCCTTATTTCTATCTGCAACAAAATGATGTGATTTATGTGCAACCCAACGAAACAAAAACAAAAACGTCGGCAATTGGTACTGCCGAAACGATTTCCATCTCTATTGTTGGGACACTTATTTCGCTTACATCGCTTATTGTGACGCTGGTGAAATAAACTTAAATACAGATTACACAGATAAATACAGATTACACAGATTTGAAAGTTCTGAGTTATGTGTGGCATCGTAGACGAAATAACGCTTCAACAGTCTTGACTGTAGACCGGTGACTGTAGACTGGCGACATTCTAACATTGGCATATTATCACATTGGCATATTACACATTATAACTGTTAAAAAAACATATTTACAAAATATTTAAACGCTCTTATGGAATATAACTTCGATCAGTTTGAAAATGACGTACAGGAGAAACCTATCAACTTGCGTGAAGTGTATGAGAAATACATAGTTTATTGGAAGTGGATACTGGCTTCCGTCCTCATTGCTTGTGTCATTGGGTTTTTCTATTTGCGTACACAGCCTTATACTTATCATCTTACTACTACTTTGCTGGTGGTGGATCAGTCCAAGAGTGGCGCCATGAACGAGATGTCGATGATGAAACAGCTGGACGTGATGGGTTTCGGGAGTTCGCTGTCGATGGTGAACAACGAAAATGAAGTGCTGAAATCGTCGGCATTGATGAAACGTGTAGTGAATCAACTGGAACTGCACACTACTTACACTACCAAAGATTTCCTGCGTACTATCGATTTGTACACTGCTTCGCCTTATTATGTGAAAATGGACAGCATGGCTTTGATGCAGCTGGAAAAAACACTAAGCTTTGAAATTGCACGCGAAAACGGAGAATATACAATCGAAGGGGAATACAATGACAGCGCTTTCAGCCAGACAGTGAAAAAGCTTCCTGCCATGATCAATACGCCTGCCGGCCCTATCAGCATAGCGTTGCGCAAAGGTCTGAAGTTCCTGCCACAAAATGAAATTACGGTTACCATCAGCAATCCAAATGCTGTAGGCCGATCTATCAGCGCCAACTTACTCACTACTGAAGTAAGCAAACAGGTGGATGTGATCAATATAGGGTTGAATGTTAGTAACGAACAAAAAGGAAAGGACATCCTGAACACCCTTTCGGCCATTTACAACCGGGATGCCATTGAGCAAATCAACCGTTCGGCCATGAATACTGCCAACTTTATCGACGACCGTTTGCGCCTGATTTCGGGTGAGTTGAGCGATGTGGAAGGTGAAGTGGAGAACTATAAGCAGGTGAACCAAATGACTGACATCAGTTCGGATGCTGAAATATATCTTAAACGTAATAATGAGTTTGATCAGCAACGCATATTGGTAGAGAACCAGTTGAGTCTGATCCGCTTTGTGGAGGAGTTTATTTCGAAGGGCGCCAACCAGTATGCGCTGATTCCTAACCTGGGACTTACCGATGTGGGTTTGGTGGCTGTGATACAAAAATACAATGAATTGCTGATGAACCGCGAAAGAATAGCAGGTGGTTCGTCCGAAGAGAATCCTGTGTTGCGGAACATGAACCAGCAAATTGTTTCGGCCCGCCGCTCTATACAGGTAAGTATAGCCAATAGCCGCAAGGGACTCGAGATTACAAAGCGCGAACTCGACTCGCAAAACCAACGGGCTGTTTCTAAAATACGTGATCTGCCCCGCCAGGAACGTGAGTTTATCGAAATTAAACGCCAGCAACAGGTGAAGGAAAGTCTTTACCTCTTCCTGCTGCAGAAACGCGAGGAAGCTTCGCTCACCATGGCCATTACGGTGCCGAAGGGACGCGTGCTGAATACGCCTGATGTAGGAGAACAAACGGGACCCCGCTCCAAAATTATTATGGGGATCTTCTTTTTGCTGGGCTTGGCTTTTCCCTTGCTCATTATCTTCCTGCGCGACCTTATCAATACCACCATCAGCAACCGTGCTCAGGTGGAGAAACTGTCGGATGTGCCTGTTCTGTCGGAACTGGGACACAACAACACCGGACAGGTGATTATCGATCACTCTTCGAATACCGATTCGAATGCTGAACTTTTCCGCTTGCTGCGTACCAAATTGCAGTTTACACTGGATTATCCTTCGCAAAAGGTGATGATGGTGACTTCGACCGAACCGGGCGAAGGAAAGTCGTATGTAAGTCTGAACTTAGCCATTAGCCTCTCGCTTACCGGCAAAAAGGTAATGCTGATGGGACTCGACCTGCGCAAACCACAGCTGAAGAAACATTTGAACCTGGATGGTGAAGAGGGTATGTCCTCAATACTTTCGGGACATGTGAGCGATTACCGCAGCATTATCCAACATGTGGCGGCCTATCCTACTTTGGATGTGATTCCGGGTGGGGTGATTCCGCCTAATCCTAACGAATTGCTGATGAGCAAACGCCTTGATGATATGGTGGAAAAACTGCGCAACGAATACGATTATATAGTGATTGATACGGCTCCGGTGGGGGCAGTGTCGGACAGCTTCCTTATCGACAGGGTGGTGGATATTGCCATTTATATGTGCCGCATGGATTATTCGGATAAACGCAATATCGAATTCCTGAACCATGTTAAAGCTGATAAAACATTGAAACGTCCTTATTTGGTGATCAATGACGTGAATATGCAGTCGAAGTATTATTACCACCGCGGCTATAGCTATGGATATGGTAATTACTACGGACACAAGAAAGGTAATTCATAATTCGTAATAGGTCTGAGGTCTAAGGGCTGAGGTCTAAGGTCTAAGGTCTGAGGTCTAAGGGCTGAGGTCTAAGGGCTAAGGTCTAAGGTCTAAGGTCTAAGGTCTGAGGTCAAAGGTCTGAAGTCAAAAGACAAGACAATTAGTAATTTGAATGATTTGAAAGATTTGAGTTTATCTCCCTTTGGTCGATGACCGTTGGTTCGGGTTTTGAGTTAGTAAACGCTTCAACAGTCACAAGTCAACAGTCTCCAGTCTCCGGTCAAGAGAAAGTCAAAAGTCTAAGGTCAAAAGACACCAGACAGTTCAACGATTCAACAATTCAACGCTTCGTCAGTTCAACGTTTCAACAATTCAACGGTTCAACAATTGACAGTAGACGATTCAACATTTCAACGATTCAACAGTTTTAAATATTCAATTTTGGAAATTATTGTATATTTGCAACAAGTAATAATAATTAGTAATATGGAAACAATTAACGTGCGAATAAATGTAACTACTCCTACAGGAAAGCGCTTGCTTCGCGAAATGGAGAAGCATCCTAAAATAGCAAAAGTAGATTATCCATTGCCCGAAGGTGTATCCGAACAAAAAACATATACTATCGAAGAATCTTATGACGAATGTTGTAAAATCCTTAGCGATCATTATAAAGTGGATGTTCGTAAATTATGAAAAGGTATGATGTTGTAATTACTGAAAATGCACAACAAGATTTGAGAAATCTTTCAAATGTTATCATTTTTGAATATAAATCTCCTGTTACAGCCATAAAGTATTTAAGGGGAATATATGATCAGTTCAGATGGTTACAATTCAATGCCGAAAGTTTAAAAATTCAAACGAGCAAATCATACCTGAAATTTGGTTTTAACACTCGTCGTATTAATTATAAAAAAATGGCCATTATTTATAGTCTTGTCGACAATACAGTATATGTCAAACGTGTTGTTCCTGCCAAGACAATTCATAATTCGTAATTCATAATAGGTCTAAAGTCAAAAGTCTAATGTCTAAAGTCAAAAGACAAGACAATTAGTAATTTGAGGATTTGAGGATTTGTCCCGAAAGCTTTCGGGATTGAAAATTTGAGTTTATCTCCCTTTGGTCGATGACCGTTGGTTCGGGTTTTGAGTTAGTAAACGCTTCAACAGTCACAAGTCAACAGTCTCCAGTATCCGGTCAAGAGAAAGTGAAAAGACAAAAGTCTAATGTCTAAAGTCAAAAGACAAGACAATTAGTAATTTGAAAGATTTGAATGATTTGAAAGATTTGAAAGATTTGTGTTTCGAGTTTTGAGTTTATCTCCCTTTGGTCGATGACCGTTGGTTCGGGTTTGAGTTTCGAGTTTCGGCTGATTCAACGCTTCAGCAGTTCAGACAATTCAACAATTCGTCAGTTCAACATTTCAACATTTCAACATTTCAACATTTCAACGATTGACCGTAGACATTTAAACAATTCAACAGTTCAACAGCAGGCACGCGAACCTGCGACATTAAAAACGAAACTTTCTATTTTATTCAAATATAGTTAATTCTAAATTTGATAGTTATGAACAATTCAGTCGAAAAAAAATTTTCATGTAAATATGAAGAGCTGGCGCCTATAGGACGTTTTATGCTTTTTAGTTTACAACGCGATTTAGCTGAGTTTTCAGCTTTCTCGTCGAAATTTGACGATGTTTATGTGACTGAGATGGAGACAAAAATTACAACTGTCGAAAATCTCGTGGATCCTCAATCGGAAACCCTTGCCAAGAGTCTGATTTCAAATCGGATGAATGAAGTTCTTGCAGGGCTGTACGTACCTGTTGATAAAGTGGATGGGTATCTGAAATTGGCTAAGCCGGTACTCGGAATTACAGCCTCCACTTTTGGTATTAGTGAGTTACGCAGAAAGATAAATGCCAAAGATACAGAAGCTGTTCTCAAACAGCTTTCTACTTTGCTGGCAAATATCAATCAATACAAGGAAGTGCTTGCCCAGCAAGGACTGACTGATAGCGTGACCCAGGCTTTGACTAACATGTTGACATCGCTCAAAAGTGATTATCAACAACGTTACGAAATATTGAGTAATCGACGTCTGACTGTACAAAATAATATTGGGGTGCTCAATGATTTGTACACCCGTATAGTAGAAGTCGCTGCAATTGGAAAAATTCTGTATAAGAATGATCCTGTAAAACTATCGGAATATACTTTCACCAGTTTAATGAAGAAAGTACGTCAGGTAGAAAAGTCAAAGAAGGAAGAAACCGATGCTTCCGGGTTAACAAGTAATATTTAGTTATTTAAACCCAATTAATTATTGAGATTAAAATAGAAAGTTTTTTGCTGTATCCACTTTCAATATCCAACAACAAAAAAAGTGCATGAGTAGACCAATAAGACACGCAAAAATGCAAAAATATACAGATATAAACCAATAAAATGCATATACAACTTAACAAAGTGCATATATAACCCAACAAAGTGTATATATGACTCAACAAAGTGCATATATAACCCAACAAAGTGCATATATAACCCAACAAAGTGCATATATAACCCAACAAAGTGTATATATAACTCAACAAAGTGTATATGAAACCTGACAAAGTGTTTATATAATTCGACAAAGTATATATGTAACCCGACAAAGTGTATATTTAAGCTAACAAGCTGAATATATAAATTGAAAGGGCGAATATATAAGCTAAAAAAGTGAATATATAAACAAACATGCTGAAAAGGACACTTAATAAGAAGGTCTAAGGTCTAAGGTCTGAAGACAAAAGACAAAAGACAAAAGACAGTTCAACGATTCAACAGTTCAACAATTGATAGCGTCTGAAAGGCGACATGAGAATTGATAATTTGAAGATTTGAGAATTTGAGAATTTGAGTTCTGAGTTCTGAGTTCTGAGTTCTGAGCTTCGAGTTCTGAGTTTCGAGTTCCGGGTTATTCAACGATTCAACAGTTCAACGTTTCAACTGTCTTGACCGGTGACTGGCGACTGTAGACAAAAGAAAAAATGTACAAATACCTGATCCTGACGATAACAATAATAGCTACTGTAGCCATGTGTCTGTGGCCGGATTTTCATCCTGAGCAGAAAGTGCTGCAACAGTATTATTGGCAAGTGGATATGTTGATACACGGTGGTTATTATTTTGTAGTGTGCATGCTTATTCTTTTGCTGAGGTTTAAAATAAAACCGACGTATATAGGACTGGGACTTTTTGCATTCTCGGTTGTTCTCGAACTTTTACAAAACTTTAGCTACCACCGAAGCGTTAGCATGCTTGATATCTTAAGCAATTTATTAGGGATTGGTTTGGCAGTGGTGATGTTTATTGGACTAATGAAAACGGTGAAGAATTGAAAATTAAGAATTAAGAATTACGTCTGACAGGTATTTGCCTGTTGAAGTTCAGCATATATTTTAAAGTAAATTGTTTTAAAAATGAAGATAGCAATAGTAGGAACAGGGTATGTGGGGTTAGTATCGGGAGCATGTTTTTCAGAAATGGGCGTTGATGTAACCTGCGTAGATGTAGATAATAACAAAATAAATAACCTGAAGGAGGGAATTATACCAATATTTGAGCCCGGACTGGAAGAGATGGTACAAAGAAATGTAGTTGCCGGACGATTACATTTTACTACCGATTTGACGGCCTGTCTGGATGATGTGGAAGTAGTTTTTAGTGCGGTGGGCACGCCTCCCGATGAGGATGGAAGCGCTGATTTGCGTTATGTACTTGAGGTGGCAAGAACGATAGGACAAAATATAAAAAAATATGTGTTGGTTGTTACCAAGAGTACAGTGCCTGTAGGTACAGCGCAAAAAGTAAAAGCAACTATTCAGGAGGAGATAACGAAACGTGGACTTGATATTGCATTTGATGTGGCATCAAATCCTGAATTTTTGAAAGAAGGTGATGCTATTGATGACTTTATGAAGCCCGACCGGGTAGTGGTGGGAGTAGAAAGTACACGTGCTCAAACTATTATGGAGCGTTTGTATAAGCCTTATATGATGAATAATTACCGGATGATATTTACGGATATTCCTTCGGCAGAAATGATAAAATATGCGGCTAATGCCATGCTGGCAACGCGTATTTCTTTTATGAATGATATTGCCAATTTGTGTGAGATTGTAGGAGCTGATGTAAATATGGTTCGCAGCGGTATAGGATCTGATAGCAGAATCGGTAGTAAGTTTTTGTATCCGGGAAGTGGTTACGGTGGTTCCTGTTTCCCCAAAGATGTAAAAGCATTGATTAAAACTGCATCGGTGCATGGCTATGAAATGCAGGTGCTTAAAGCTGTTGAGGCCGTGAACGATAAGCAGAAAACTATTTTGTTCGAAAAGCTCAATAAGCATTACAAGGGTGATCTTAAAGACAAAACAATAGCATTGTGGGGGCTGGCTTTTAAGCCGGAGACCGACGATATGCGTGAAGCGCCTGCACTTGTGTTGATTGATTTATTGATAAAAGCAGGTTGTAAAGTAAAGGCCTATGACCCTATTGCCATGGACGAATGTAAACGCAGAACAGGAGATGCTATCAGCTATTGTAACGATATGTATGAAGCAGCCTTGGATGCCGATGCTTTGCTTTTGGTGACGGAATGGAAAGCATTCCGACTGCCTTCGTGGGCACTGGTAAAGAAAACAATGACGAGCCCTGTTGTTATTGATGGCCGAAATATCTACAACAGAAGAGAAATGGCGGAGAACGGATTTAGCTATTATTGTATAGGGTAAACAGACACAAGAACCAAGAGTCAAGACAAAAATGTAATTAAATGAAGATACTTGTAACAGGAACGGCCGGCTTTATAGGATATCACGTAGCAAAACGATTGTTAGAGTTGGGTCACAAAGTGGTAGGATTGGACAATATCAACGATTATTATGATCTAAGATTGAAATACGGACGTTTGGCTGAAACGGGTATTGCTGAGAATGAAATTGTTTATGGCAATCTTGTACAAAGTAAAAATTATCCTGAATACCGTTTTATTCAACTGAACTTAGAAGACAGAGAAAATATAGAGACATTATTTACCCACGAAAAATTTGATATCGTTTGCAATTTAGCAGCACAGGCAGGGGTGCGTTATTCCATTGAAAACCCCTATGCCTATATAGATAGTAATATTGTAGGATTTATGAATATACTGGAGTGTTGCAGGCACAATGCCATCGAGCATTTGGTGTATGCAAGTTCGAGTAGTGTGTATGGACAAAATGCAACGGTACCTTTTACAGAAAATGGCATAGTGGATAAGCCGGTAAGTCTGTATGCTGCTACCAAAAAGGCAAACGAATTAATGGCCTATACTTATAGTCATTTATATCAATTACACACAACCGGATTACGATTCTTTACTGTTTATGGCCCCTGGGGACGACCGGATATGGCGCCAATGTTATTTGCTAAAGCCATTACCGAAGGAGAACCGATTAAAGTTTTCAACAACGGCGACCTAAGCCGTGATTTTACTTATATCGACGATATAGTGGAAGGAGTGATTCGGGTGATTACATCAGCATCCAATAAAGAAGAAATATATAGCATTTATAATATCGGTTGTTCTCAACCTGTAAAACTGCTTGACTTTATTCATACTATGGAAGATGCTTTAGGCAAAAAAACAGATTTAATTATGATGCCTATGCAAGCAGGCGATGTGTATCAAACTTATGCCGATACAGCTAAATTAGAAACAGATTTTGGATATAAACCTAATGTTACGTTAAAAGAGGGGATGGAGGAATTTGTGAAGTGGTATAGATCAAATACCATAAATAATTAATAACAATATATATCAGTGATTTTAAAACATAAAAATAAGAAATTTGCTGATAATCAACATGTTTTATGCTCAGGTTCTACCTTTAATTTGCATAAATAACAAAATAACAGTAAAAACTACATAAACAACAAGATATAAATTAATTTTCACGAAAAACATATGAACATATTAGCAATTATACCAGCAAGATCTGGTTCAAAATCAATTCCAAATAAAAATATTAGATCAGTAGGAGGAAAACCATTGCTTGCTTGGAGCATATTACAGGCAAAAGAATCTAAATTGATAAATAGAATAATTTTAAGTACTGATTCAAAAGAGTATGCTAAGATTGGAATGGAATATGGTGCAGAGGTGCCATTTATTAGACCAGACCAATTATCACAAGATTCAAGTACTGATTTAGAGGTATTTAAGCATTTGTTAACTTGGCTTTGGGAGAACGAGAAATATGTACCTGATTATTGTGTTCACTTAAGACCTACTTGTCCAATAAGAAATGATGGAGAGATCGATGCTGTAATTTCTTCAATTATAGCTAATCCGGAAGTAGACTCTATAAGAACAATCACTGAAAGCCCATTAACACCTTATAAAATGTGGAAATTAATGAATAACGAAAATATAGAACCTTTGTTGGGTATTGAGGGAATGCAAGATGTATATAATGAACCTAGACAATTATTACCAAAAGTTTATATTCAAACAGCAAATATCGATGTGATTAAATCTGAAGTTATATTAGCAAAAAACTCAATGTCAGGTACAATTATCAGGGGTTTTATTGAAGACGAATTTAATGATATTGATACTTTTGAGGATTTAGATAAGGCAATAATAAAATTACAAAAAAAAGAAGGAAATATTAATTCTTTTGGAACTATACAAGAAACAATTTGCTTCGATATTGATGGAGTGATTGCGAATTTAACTCCAAATAATAACTATGAATTAGCTAGTTGTAATTATGAAGTTGTTGAATTGATAAATGATTTAAAATTACAAGGATTTAAGATAGTATTATATACTGCTCGAGGAAGTAAAACCGGTATTGATTGGACGGAGTTAACAAAAACACAAATGAAAGAATGGAATGTTAATTACGATGAGTTATATTTTGGAAAACCTGCAGCATTATACTATGTTGATGATAGACTAATATCAATTGAGAATTTAAAAACGCTATTAAACAATTTAAAAAAAAACAAATGAAATCATTATTTAATAATTTGATTGTTTTCGAAATCGCAAACAATCATCAAGGTTCAGTGTCTCATGCACGAAAGATTATTAAGGAATTAGGATTGTTAACAAGAAAGTATAATTTAAATGCTGCTGTAAAATTTCAATACAGAGACTTAAATACTTTTATACACAAAGATTTTGTAAATAGAAATGACGTAAAGCATATACCAAGGTTTTTATCTACGAAGTTAAGTTGGGAAGATTTTCAATCACTTATCTATTATGTTAAAGAGGAAGGGATGCTAACAATGGTTACTCCTTTTGATGAAAGTTCAGTTTCTAAATGCATAGAACATGGAATAGACATACTAAAAGTTGCAAGTTGTAGTGCAAAAGATTGGCCATTGTTAAGTGAAATAACGAAAGCACAAAAACCGACAATATTGTCAACAGGTGGTTGTAGAATTGAAGATATTGATGATTTAGTAAGTTATTTCTCACACAAGAATTGTGATTTTTCTTTGATGCATTGTGTTGGAATATATCCGACTTTAAATGATCAAATCCAAATGAATGTATTAGAGAAGATGATTCATAGATACCCAGGAATCTCCATTGGTTGGTCGGGTCACGAAGAACCTTATAATTTTGAATCGGTCAAAATAGCTGTGGCTAAAGGTGCCAAAATTTTAGAAAGGCACGTAGGAATGGAGGGTGATGGTATAACTTTAAATTCCTACTCCATGAATCCTTCTCAATTAGAAGACTGGATTAAAGCGATACAATTATCGAAGAGTATTTGTGGAATTGATGATAACAAAAATATACTACAAGAAGAAATTGATTCAATTCAATCGTTAAAACGTGGTGTTTATACTAACAAAGCATTAAAAAAAGGAGATGTCATAAAGATTGAAGACGTTTATTTTGCAATGCCATGTTTAGATGGTCAACTTTCTTCAGGAGAATTTGGGTCATATCGTGCGGAATACATAGCAAATCATGATTACAAAAAAGATGAAGCAATTACAGAATTAGCATACAAAGGTGATAATGTAAGTATAATTCGTAATTTAGTGCACACAATCAAAGGAATGCTTCATGAAGCAAAGATCATTATTCCAATAGATGCAGATCTTGAAATATCACACCATTATGGTCTTGATAAAGTATATAGATATGGCGCAGTATTGTTTAGTATTGTGAATAGGTCTTATTGTAAGAAAATACTTATATGTTTACCAGGACAAACAAACCCAATGCATATGCATAAAATTAAAGAAGAAACATTTCAATTATTACATGGTGATTTGAAAATTGGACTTAAGGATAAGGAACTTAATCTTAGAACTGGTGAAATATTCTTAATTGAACCAGGTGTTTATCATTGTTTTTCTTCAAGAAATGGAGCAATATTTGAAGAAATTTCTTCAACTCACGTAAGAGCAGATTCATATTATGAAGATGAAAAAATATCGATATTAGACCCGATGCAAAGAAAAACTATAATAACTGATTGGCAATAATCAATTATTGGTTTAAAATAACATCTCCTCAAATATTAACCATTAGAATCTATCGAATTCATAGATTTACAAAATGAACTCTTAAATAGACAATGACAAATAATAAAATATTATTGAAATTTTATAGGTTAATCGGTGAAGTCCAAAGGTATTTGGGCTTCACTATTACCTTTAATGTAACTCCTAGATTAGCTCTTGAAAAGTGGATAAAAGATTTTACAATTAAATATCCAAATAAGAACGAAGAAATACTTATTAGTGCATTTAGAAATCAAACATGGATTGAATGGGCAGTTTATTCAGCTTTTGTTTATAAACAAATGGGATACAATCCTAGTATAATTTACAGATCGTCTGAAACTAATTTATTATATCCAGAGACAAATCCATATTTTAATTTCATTGAAGGTGTGAAATTGATCAAATGGATAACACTTATAGATATTGATATTTTACCCAGAAACTATAATGTTTATAATGAAATACTTAATTCATCAGATAAAGATTTTTTTTCGGCATTGGCTTATGATTTTCATATTGAATCAGAGACAATTCAAAAAAATATAACAGAATACAGTAAACCATTAAGTATTTTAAAAGAGAATTCTGCAATAGTAGCTAGTGCAATCGATTTAATTTTAACAAATAAGAGGTATAAAAGATTTATCTTATTTAGCGGTATTATAGGTTATTCAAGAAGTGCATTAGAAATAGGAATTAAAAACAATCAAATAGTTGTGTGTGTTGAAGGTTGGTCATGGAGGCCGGGACATGTAATATACAATTATAATGCTCCAGCTCTTGAATATAATATTAAAGGTTGGAAAAACAATATTGGTGTTTGGGATGAGTTTAAAGAAAAAGAGATAATGTCATATTTGACGTTTTTAAATGGAGGTAAAGTTGAAGAACCCGGATGGTTAGATAATTTTAATTTGATTCAAAAATCGAGAGTTGAAAAGGAAATAAAAGATACTGATTTAAAAGATTTTTTAAAAGGTGATGATCCAATTGCTCTTTTAGCTCCTAATGTAATTGGTGATAGCTCGCTGTTAGATAGAGATACAATTTTCCCAAGTATAAGATCCTGGTTATTTGATGTGTTGAGTTATTTTGAAAATAACCCTTCATTGAAATTAATAATTAGAGTTCATCCGGCCGAGTCTACAATTCCAAAAGGTAAATTGAGAGTGAAAATCAGTGAAATTTTCAATGAATATAATTATAAGTTGGATAATGTTTTCCTCATTGATAGTAATAATCCAATCAATACATTTTCGTTATTACCGTTTGTATCTTTTGGACTTGTTTGGATTAGCTCTGTTGGTGTTGATTTAGTATTGAGAGGTATACCTGTTATAGCTGCTGCCTCAGCAAAATACTCGGGACTTGGAATAGTTGAAGAACCAAATTCAAAAGAGGTTTATTTTAAATTGATTACTGACTATTTTAAAGAGAGAAAATATGTAAATTCGAATCAAATTCAAGCAGCCAAAGAATACCAATATGTTGTTTTTAAAGGCTTTTCTTTTCCAGCACAGAGTCCAAATTATAGAGCAAGTGGATGCAATCTAAATAATATGGCATATCAAGAAGATCACGATAGATTTTATAAAATACTTGTTGGTGAAATAACTCCTCCAGATCAAACAAATGAATAGATTGAAGAATCACTTTAGTCTTGATATTTTATCCAAATACAAAGGTGGTTTACTTTTTGGGGTTTCATCTCTTTTATTAAATTTTGCAAGCTTACTATCTGGATTTCTTGTTTATAGATGGGTTGAACCTAAGCAAATTGGATTATGGCAAGGATTAATATTAATAGAAGTTTATTGTACTTTATTTCGCTTTGGAATAATTAATGGAATGAATAGAGAAATTCCATTTTGGTTGGGTAAAGATAATACAGTTAAAGTTTATAAATACTTAGAGACAACCTTATTTTATTCTATTTTTAATTCTATCCTCTTTGTAATCATTGCATTTGTTTATCTTGAAACCCATGATATTGGTAAACCATTAAATTATTTATTATTTTGTGTTATTTTATATATTGTCGGTAATATATTTAATTCGTTTTTGCTTTCAACTTATAGAACTAACGCAGATTTTAAAAAATTAAGAAAAATTCAGTTTATTCAAGCGATATATAAAGTATTATCTGTAATATTTGTTTTTGTTTATGGGTTTAATGGATTTGTTTTCAGAGAAGTATCAGCTATATTTGTAACTTTAGTTTTTTCTTACTCTTCAAGACCATTTAAAGATATTAGACCAAAATTTCACAAAACTGAATTCATTGAGTTAATAAAAATTGGTTTACCTATTTTTGTTGGAAGTTACTTAATTGCTACAATAGCCACTTTTCCTAAAATACATATTTTGAATTACGGAGATGTGAATTTGTTGGGTTTATACGCCCCATTAGCCACAATAATAGTAACTATTAGTGTTTTACCAGATTCATTGACAACTTATTTATACCCCAAAATGGTATCACAATACAGTCAGTCAGATGATAATTTACAATTTATTTGGAAGAAAGCTTTGTGGTCTCAATTAGGTCTGTTAATTATAGGAATTCCATTGGTCATTGTTGTTTATTTAACTATCCCTATGCTCATAATTGATTATTTACCTAAGTATATAAATTCAATTCCAATAATCAAAATGGGAATTCCCATTGCATTGTTTATGAGTTATAAATTTGGTTATACTACATTCATTGTATTGAAAGAATGGAAATTTATTGTAATTTATATATTTTCATTTGGTATTATGCAGTATTTTTTACCAGTGATATTAATGGAAAAGTTTGAAGTGATTAATTCAATTATATCAGGGCAGTTTATTACTGCTTTTGTAATGTCGATTCTTTCACTATTTCTAACATATAAAGCTACTCATAAAAAATGAAATTAATTAGTAAATTTTATCAAGACCCTAAGGGATATACATTTTTTATTGCAGGAAAAATACTTATTTTATATAATATGCACTTAAATACAGTATTAGCATATTTAATATCATGGTTAAAGGGTATTACTATAGGAAAGGGTGTTAAATTCTATGGACAAACAAGATTTAGAAGATATTATGGTAGTCATATTAGTTTAGGTAATAATTGTAGATTAAGATCAAGTTTATTATCAAATTATATTGGCTTAAATAGACCTTGCATGATTTCAACACTAAATTCGCATGCTCGAATTATAATTGGAGATAATGTTGGTATGAGTGGTGTTGTAATTGGATGTGCAAAAGAAATTATTATAGGAAATAATGTACTAATAGGAGCAAATTGTACGATTACAGATACAGATTGGCATGATTTATTGCAAGATAAAGACAAAACAATGAATGTAGTAATTGAAGATAATGTGTTTATTGGTCTTGATACAACAATATTGAAAGGTGTAAGAATTGGAAGAAACTCAATTATTGGAGCCAAAAGCTTGGTAATTGGAGAAATTCCTGAAAATGTTATTGCTGGTGGAAATCCATGTAAAGTAATTAAAAAATTATGAACAGATCAATAAAGATAAATCCTGAAAATTCTATTTTTCAGATTGCAACATATTTACTTTTATTTTCAGCAATATCTCCACTTACAGAGAAATTATTTAATTTCCCTATTTTAGCTAGATTTTCAATTTGGCCTGCCCTAATACTATATCTAATAATTGATATTAGATTTTTTTTAAAACAGACACATGTAAGTGATCGAGTATTTAATTCATACTTTTACTTATTTTCAATATACTCAGTAATCTTATTGGTAAGGGGGGTATATTATAAATATCCATTAGATTTTATATTGCAGGATTTCTCTGCTTCTGTGTTTATTCTGACTGGTTTATGTTATGGGTATAAAATCGACAACTGGAAGATAATCAATAAAACGTTTATTATAATATTATTTATCGGTTTAATAGTCAATATTATTGCTTTAAGCTATATTAATATATTTGATAGAGCAAATACATATAGTTCGTTAGCTTATGATGTTCAGTATATTTTATGGCCAAGTTTGTTTTTTTTATTAATAATACCGTTGCAGAAGAATGTATATTTCAAATATATTATTTATTTCTCATTTATAATCTATATAATAGAACAGTATTTATTTCAAAAAAGATTGCCAATTATTATTGGATTAATTTGTTTTTTAATTTTTATTTACTTACGGATTAAGAAAACTCAATCTATTAAAAATAAATCAAAATTTTATCTGAATCTTCTCATAGTTTTTATTTCAATATTCGGTTCGTTACTTATTTTAATATCTGCTACTGATTTTTTAGGCTCTTCTGTTACAACTTCTTTTTTAGATAGATTTAAAGATAATGAGACAGAAAATGGGATGACACTTGAAAATAGTCGTTTTATATCAGCAACAGTAATTTTCAATTCGATTAGCGGAAATGAAATTATATGGGGTCAAGGGTTTGGTGCATATTCTACATCAAAAGAACTTTTTTGGAATATGGATACTGAAAACAATCAAAAAGGTGTAAACATTATAGAAGTTGGTCAAATATGGCCATACTGGAAAGGTGGTATAATATATTTTATTTTGCTAAATGCATTCACTTTTTTGGCATTGAAGAAAAGTAAATTCCACGGAATACTTCACAGAGCAACTTATTTTTTTGCAATTTTGCTTTTCTTTGCTCACTTTAGTCAGTCTTATGTCGGATCTGAAAGACTTTTTACTTTATTATGGGCTTTAACATTAGGGGTAACTATTAGTTTTAATCAAAAAAAACCAAAACTTTTAAAATGAAAAAACATATAGCTTTTGTTGGTCTAACAGGTTTCCCAAATGAACCAAGTGCTTCCATTAATAGATGTTTGATGATATCGAAATTGTTATCGAATTTGGATTGGGAGATTTCATATATTAATCATTGGCCTTATAATAATATAGATAAAAATATTAATTTAGATTTTCAATTTGAACTAAAATCAAATAACTTTTATAGTAAGCATTTTTTCAATTCAAAATACTATCGTTTTTTGCTAAAAAAAATCTCATGGTTAGCTGACATTTTAAATTTGTTAAAGATAAATCGAAAATCAAAAATTACTGTTTTGTATGTATATAATCCTCACATATTTAATATTGTTATATATAGATTACTTTCATTTTTTATAAATTCAAAGGTATGTTTAAGTTATGTAGAATTTAGATCAAAAATTGTGGGTAGAGATACTATTGGTTTAAAGCTAAATGATTATTTATTTGATAATTATGCTATGTATTTATGTGATGGTGTTAATCCAATAAGTAACTCAATTGAAAAGCATGTCAGAGATAGAAGACATTCTGTTAAGCAACTACGAATTCCACCATTATTTGATTTTAATCTTGTGTTAAAAAATGAGTTAATAACTGAATGCATGCCGTATAAATATTTTCTGTATTGTGGTTCAACTTCTTATATTGAAATCATTGAAAATATTATAACAGCTTATGTTATGACAAAATCTGACATCAAATTGTTATTAATACTTAATGGTCCTATGCAGAAAATCAATAAATCATCTGTTTATTTAAAAAACAAGGGAAATATAATAATTAAAAGTGATTTAAAATATAATTTACTAATTAGTTATATGTGTAATGCTTTTGTATTACTTATTCCTTTGCGTAATAATATTCAGGATATTTATAGATTCCCGAATAAGATTGCAGAATATACTTTTGCAAAACGACCAATAATTACAACAAACATTGGAGAAATTTCATATTATTTCGAAGACAAAAAAAATGCTATATTTGCCAAATCAGAAAGTTCTGATGATCTTTTAGATTCAATGAATTGGTGTTTAAATCATGTTGATTTAATTTCAAATATTGGATTAGAGGCTTTTTCGATTGGTGAAAAACATTTTTCAACATCTTCAATTTATAGAGAACTTGATAAATTCTTATTACAATTATGAATATATAAAAAAAAAAACACAATCTTTGATTTTAAAATTTCAATTACATTTTGCTGATGGTTATAAAAAGGCTAGATTATACAGTAAATTTTATCATATAAAAATGGGTATCAATATTCGATTTACAGGCAAAATTGATTTTGGTACTGAACCTTATTTAATTGAATTAGGTAATGATATTACTATTGCAAATGGAGCAATTTTTTATACACATGATGGAGGAGTATGGGTTTTTAGAAAAACACACCCTGGTATAAATATCTATAAAAAAATAATTATCGGAAATAATGTATTTATTGGTGGTCATACTATAATATTACCTGGAGTAAAAATAGGAAATAATGTAGTAATTGGAGCAGGATCAATAATTACAAAAGATGTTGAATCGGACTCTGTTTATTGTGGCGTACCTGCAAAAAAAGTAAGAACGATTGAAGATTATTATACTAAAAGTATTCAAAATGCAATATTTATCGATAATAAACTGAGTCAAGAACAACAAATTAAAAAACATTTTGAACTATGAAGATATTACATATAATTGATAATTTACAGGGAGGGGGTAAAGAGCGAAGATTAATCCAGTTATGTAATGGTTTAGTAGAATCTGGAATTTCCTCAAGTATTTTAATACTTGAAAATATAAATGAATATCAAGATTCTATTGACTCTAAAGTTGAAGTCTACTGTTTAAGTGGTAATTATAAAAATTATATTAATGCATTTTTAAAAATTAACACATTATTAAAGCAGATTAATCCTGATATTGTGCAAGTATGGTCGCCGTTAATTACTTCTAGTATAGCTACATTTTCCGCCAAATTGAATAACATTAAAGTAATTGGTTCTTATATTACAGTAGCTACTCCTATGAGATATACTAATAAATTGTATATTTTTAAATTGTATTTGAAAAGAGCGTGTGATAAAATTGTAACAAATTCATATGCAGGGTTAAAATCTTACGGGATAAACAATAAGAAAGGGAGTGTAATTTATAATGGCTTCGACCTAAATAGATTTAATAAACTAAATTCAATTGCCAATTTGATTAACGATCTAGGTATTGAAATAAAATTTCTGTGTATAATGGTTGCCAGATTTGATAAAGCTAAAGATTATGAAACTTATTTGGAGGCAGCCTGCTCAATAAGTCAAACTAAAAAAGATATTGCTTTTTTATGTTTAGGTCAAGGTCCAGATTTAGACTTTTTAAGTAATAAGTATATGAATTATAAGAATATTGTTTTTTTAGGGTTTAAGGAAAATTCATTGGATTATATTAATGCCAGTAATATAGGTATTCTTTGTACTAATAATAAAGTACATTTGGAAGGTGTGTCAAATTCACTGATTGAATATATGTTTCTTAAAAAACCTGTAATTGCAACATCTGGTGGTGGTAGTGATGAAATTGTAATTAATGATTACAACGGATATTTAATTGAGCCTTATAATGCCGCAGAATTAGCAAAAAAAATCCTATTATTATACAATAATTCTAATAAATGTAGTCTGATAGGTAAAAATGCATATGAGTTTGCTTTAAATAATTTTTCCTTAAAGGACAAAGTAAATGAATATAAAAAGATATATGATAGTGTATTATAATTATTTAAAATATAAATGAAATTAATTGCAGATTTAGATGCATATGCATTTAGAAAAGGTTGGCCAAAACTATTTGTTGTTTTTGTACCATTTTTTTATATGACTTCATGGCCAATAATTGTTTACAGATTTAACAATTTTGTACATTACAAAGTAAAAATACCATTATTAAGGCAGTTAATATTAATAATTTGTTTTATCCTTCAGCGATTAATAGAAGTTATTTTTACAATAGAAATTTCACCTAGAGCTAGAATTGATGGTGGATTATTTATTGCACATTTAGGGAATATTGTAATAAGTGCTGGATCAGTTATTGGTAGTAACGCATCTATTCATCAAGGTGTGACATTTGGAGGTGCAGGACATGGAGAATATTATGGAGATCCCACAATTGGGGATAATATTTATGTTGGTGCAGGTGCAAAAATTATTGGCAAGATTGTAGTTGGTGATAATGTGATGATAGGTGCAAATTCAGTATTAACAAAAAATACACCAAATAATGTGACTGTTGGAGGTATACCTGCAAAGATTTTAAATAATAATGGTAGTTTCGATTTTATACACTTCAGAAAGAAGCAAATATGAAAAACATATTTATTGTTTTATTTACCAAGCATAAAAAAAAGTTACCTAAAAAATTTCAAGGAACATTTTTAGATGAGTTTGTGAAATATGGAATAGTTATTATTATTTCAGCATGGATATTTCAGGGAATGTTTTATATGAATTGGAGAGAATTAACACTGAAAATTATACTGGATTTAATACTTACGGCAATTTTTAGTTTAATTTTACCTATTTGGTTAGCTTTTTTAATTGCTCATACGCTAAATTATATGTTTAATGGCCAATGTATCGCCGTTTATAACCACATGGGAGGTAAAGGTAAAGCAATAGATTTCCTTATAGGAATTGAAAAAATGAAAAAAAGAATAGAAGCAGTTCCTTATATAGAATCGGCCATTGCTTATGGTTCACTGTCACGTGGTTGTTATAAACCGACGTCCGATATAGACATTAGAATTGCTCCTGTAAATGGAGAGCTAAACTGGTGGAAAACTTGTATATGGGCTGTAAAGGAGAGAATCATAGCTTTTTTTACTGGTTTTCCACTTGATATGTATGTTTTCACAGTAGAACATAGCAAGAAGGTTATGAAAACAGATGAAGTTCCAATTATTATAAAAGGAAATCAACTGAAAATCAGCAAATACTATGATGCCTTAATTCAATACAATGATTTTGTTGATATTTTCAAAAAAGAACAAAAATTGAAAGTATGAAAGTTGCATTGAGTACTGTTGATTTATTTCCAGGCAGAGAAAGATTAATGCCATGGAGAACTATGATTGAGGTGGCAAAGTATTTAAAAGATGTTGGTCACGAAGTTATATTATTGTCAGCTATTGTACAAAAGGATGTTCATGAATATATTTTTGAAGATGTGCAAATAACTCCTATTAATCGTGATACATTCTTGTTATGTAAGTATATTCGTGAAAAAGAAATAGAAGTATTGGTTTATCCAACACCTTGGAGAGAGGGATTTAAAAAGTTTTCTGATTTTGAAGGTTTAGCTTGCAAGAAAATTGCATATATTCCTGGAGGTGTATATGCATTCAAAAATATAATTTCACTAATAAGTAATGTTGGTATAAAAACGACAATACCCTATTTATTAGATTGTATTATTCCTAGACGCACATTAATTAACAAACTCAAAAATTCAGGTTTCTCAACAATTATAGGTTTGTCACCTTTTACAACAACAAAAGCTAAAGCAGCTGGTTTTGAAAATTCAATTACCATATTGCCAGGTAAAGATGATTTTGATCTTATAGGAAATGACAATAATGTATTTGAAAAATATAATATTGAGAAAAAAAAGTACTTATTATTTACAGGTGCTCCTGCTCCTATTAGAGGGGCTGAATTACTATTGAAAGCATTTGATAAATATGTAAATATAAATAAGGATGCATATTGCGTTTTTTTAATGCGTACCGATGTAGGTTCAAGCTATAAAAGTTTTTTTAAAGTATATAACACATTGAAAAATAGAGATAGAATTCAATTAATCCAAACAACACTGAGTAGAATTGAATTAAAAACTATTATATCACAAGCTCGTGCTGTTATTTTACCTTTTTTAGTTATACCATCAGAAATACCTTTAACTTATTTTGAAGTTCTTTCTGTAGGTACACCAATTATTACTTTTGAAAATGGAGGTACCACTGAATATTTAAAGGATGCTGTTCTGGAAAGTAAAGTTGGAAGTTTGAATGGCTTAATCTTGAATATGGATTTAATATGGACAGATGAAAATCTTCATCAGGAATTAACAACTATAGCACTGAATTTAATGAATCAACATCCAATATGGAGTGAAGTTGGAAAGAAATGGTTAGATGAGATTAGTTTATAGATGAGTTTTTGTTTTTAAATACTTCTAATATATAACGATATTCAATATGATAAAACGTGATTTAAGTAATAAGGTATTAATGGTAGGTGTATATTATAAAAATTATGCTCCTGGTGGGATGGCCGCAGTAGTAGCAACATATAGTGAGCATTTCGAGAATTTAAGATATTTAAGTTCATGGAAATGGTCTAATATCTTTGTGAAGACTTTTTATGCAATAAAATCAATAATTCAATTTTACGTTCTTCTTTTAATTGATAAGCGTATTGAAATTGTTCATATTCATGGAGCTACCAATGCCTCTTTTTATAGAAAAAAAATATTTATTGATATTGCATATTTTTTTAAGAAAAAGATAATTTATCATATACATGGTGCTGATTTTGATGAGTTTTATTCTAAAAATAAAAACAAATCCAAAATAATAAAGACAATTGATAAATGTAATAAATTAATTGTACTGTCAAATTCTTGGCAGATGTTTTTTATTAGTATTGGTATTTCAGAAGAGAAAATTGTTATTCTTAATAATATTGTATCACTACCCGTTTCATTTGATGATAAATTAGCCACAAAAGAAATTTTTTTTCTTTTTTTAGGTGAGATAGGTGAGCGTAAAGGTGTTTTTGATTTACTGAATGTTATAATTGAAAATAAAAAATATTTTAAGAATAAAATAAGAGTTAGGATAGGTGGAAATGGTCAAGTAGAGAAGTTGAAAAGAATAATTTTTGAGAATGATCTTTCTGGCATTGTTAATTATTTGGGTTGGGTGAATGGTTCGGAGAAAAATAAAGAATTATATAATTGTGATGTTTTTATATTACCGTCATATAATGAAGGATTACCTATTTCGATTTTAGAAGCTATGAGTTATAGTTGTCCTGTGATTTCAACACCTGTCGGGGGGATACCAGAAATTATTAAGTCTAACGAAAATGGAATTTTAGTAGAACCAGGTAATTTAAAACAAATCAAAAATTCTTTAATGTATTTTATTGATAATCCAACTGATGTATCTAGTTTTGGTGCAAAAAGTAAAGAAATTGTAACATCATATTATCCTGAAAATGTAATACAAAATTTAGAGATTATCTACAATGACTTAATATCAAATAAATAGATTCTAAATTTAGTTTCTTATGAAATATATCATAATAAGTGGAATTGATGGTTCTGGTAAAACTGCAGTCATAGATGGTTTAATTAGTGAATTGAATAAACGGAATAAGTCAACTTTTTACATTTGGCTTAGATTTAATCATTATTCGATAAAAATAATGAATGCTCTTGCACGTATATTGAAATTGTCAGTTCCTGTTAGTAATGAGTTTGGAAATGTTTGGGAACATAGATTTTATAAATCATCTTTATTTTGCAAAATATATATATTTTGTTCTTATCTCGATAATTATATTGCAAAAAACAAGGTGAGAAAATTTAAAACAGATTATATTGTTTGTGATCGATGGATTAACGATACTTTGATTGATCTGGGTGCTGAATGTAGAATTGAAAATCTGCTAGAATCTAAATGGTATAGTCGGTTTAATAAGTTAAGGCCTGAAAATTCAATTCAATTTGTAATTGATAGAAAAAAAGAGGATATAATAGAATGCAGAATTGAAAATAGAACAAATCCAGATTTCCCATATCGTTTCAAACTATATGAAAAGCTTAAAAGAAAAGAAAATGTAATTACTATAGATAATACTGGTACTATTGAATGTAGTGTTTCTCAAATAATGAATCATTTGGGAGAATTATAAGTTCTAAATACTGTTATAACCTGTAGTGCATTTAGACTACATGTTTTTCTAAAGATGTAAGGCTACCTTTCATAATCGTATTGATTAAACGCGCATTGGCACTTCCAAATTTATATTATTAAAAGTAAGCAAATGGAATGATTGCTTTACTTCTTAAGTTGGGCTGCCAATTCTAACCGATTATAAAATAAAAACTATTATGAATACAATTATTGCATTTTCTGCTGGTGGTCACTATATTGAGGCCATGAGAGCTATATATAGCATCAAAAATGATAAGGATGTTTTTTATGTAACATACAAAGAAAAACACTTGATTAATAAATTGCCTAAGGACAGAACATTTTTCATTATGCATCCAATGCATTGTTTTATTATTAAAAGATTAATACTTTTTCTGATAAATTTTTTTCAATCCTTATATGTTTATTTCAAAATCAATCCTAAAATTGTTATTTCAACAGGTGCCGACGTTACCCTATCTTTAATGTTAATTTCTAAATTGTTTGGAAGCAAAATTATATTTATTGAATCAGGTGCAAATGTAACTAGACCATCACTTACAGGTAGATTAATATATCCATTTGCGGATTTATTTATAATACAATGGAAAGAATTAGAAGAATATTATCCAAATGCTAAATTAGGGAGTCCATTATTATGATTTTTATAACTGTAGGAACTACAAACAAAGGTTTTGATCGCCTCATCAAAAAGCTTGATGAAATATCCATTAATAGTAAGGATATTTTTTTTGCTCAAATTGGTAATTCTTCATATATTCCAAAGAATTTCAAATACTTAAATTGGCTTTCTCAAGCAGAGATGGCAGAAAATTATTCAAAAGCTGATATAATTATTTCACATGCCGGATTTGGTACAATTTCTGAAGTTTTAGCGTTGAATAAGCCACTGATTTTAGTTCCTCGTTCTTTTGAATCTAATGAGGCTGTTAATAATCAATTTGATCTTGCAAATAAATTGGATGAATTAGGATATGTGAAATCTGTTGGTGATATACAACAATTAGCAGAAGTAATTAAAAATATAAACAACTATCAATTTAACAAATATGTCCCAAATGAGAAGGTACATACAATTCTAATTGATTATATAAAATCTATTTCTAATGATTAATTTATCTATTATAACTGTTACAATGAATCATTTAGTATATGTTAAGTCATTGCTAAATTCTTTGTACCATACTGCTAAGCCTACAATTTCATTTGAATTAATAATTGTTGATAATTGCTCTTCTGATGGTACAGTAGAGTTTATAGAGAAAAATTACCCTAATGTTAACCTTATTGTAAACAGCCATATATATGGTTTTTCAAAAAACAACAATATAGGATTCGAAAATTCAGTTGGAGGGGTTATTGCAATAATAAATCCTGATATAATTATTTTACCTAATAGTATTGATTTAATCTATCATTATTTATTAAACGGAAAAAATGTAGGTATGTGTTGTCCTAAACTACTAAATCCGGATTTAACACGTCAACTTTCAATTAGAAAATTTATAACACCCTATACATTATTCAATAGGTTTATAACAGCAGGTAAAGATGAATCAACAAATGCAAAAGTAAATGAGTATTTGATGAAAGATGCTGATTATAAATCACCACAAAAAATTGATTGGGCGTTAGGAGCAGTGTTTTTCATTAAACGTGAAACTTATCAAATGTTTGGAGGTTTTGATGAAAATTTTTTTTTATATGTTGAAGATGTTGATTTATGTTTAAGAATGAAAAAAGCAGGCTTAGATGTTATTTATGTACCAGATTCAAATTTTATTCATGTTCATAAAAGATCAAGTCGAAAAATAAATAAAAGTACCTTCTATCATTTTCGTAGTATGTTTTACTATTTTTGGAAACATAACTTGTGGTTAAAAAAGGATATTTAGTCCTGTTTTATTGAAAAATAACTATTAGACCTTTTTGATTATCTGATTATTACTTAAGATCTAAGTTCTTTTAATGTCAGTTCGTTCAATTAAATTAAATTGGCTTCCATATAAGTGATGGTAAAGTCCGATATACAGGAAACGAAGGAGTTAATAGAAGAGAAAATGAAAATGTGAAAATGTCAGAATGTTGAATTGTTTAATTGTCTCCAGTCAACATTCTCCGGTTAACAAAGGCTTTAGACAAAAGTACAAAGACTAAATCGTTAAATTGTTGAATAGTCTGTGAAATGTCCATGCAGATATGGAGTTTGAGTTTATAAATAAAAAGTAATAGTGAAGAAAATAGCATTGATTACCGGAATTACCGGTCAGGATGGCGCCTATCTGGCAGAATTATTATTGAAAAAAGGATATGTAGTGCATGGGTTAAAACGCCGTTCCTCTTTGTTTAATACGGAGCGTATCGACCATTTGTATCAGGATCCGCACGTGAATGACCGTAATTTGATTTTACATTATGGGGATATGACTGATTCGATGAACATCACGCGCATTATTCAGGAAACTCAACCTGATGAAATATATAACCTGGCAGCCATGAGCCATGTAAAAGTGAGTTTTGATACGCCTGAATATACAGCCAATGCGGATGGAATAGGAACATTAAGGATTCTCGAAGCAGTACGCTTATTGGGTCTAACAAAGAAAACCCGCATCTATCAGGCTTCTACTTCCGAGCTTTATGGTTTGGTACAGGAAGTTCCTCAAAAAGAGACAACGCCATTTTATCCCCGTTCGCCTTATGCTGTGGCAAAAATGTATGCTTACTGGATAACAGTGAACTACCGTGAAGCCTATCAGATGCATGCCAGCAATGGCATTTTGTTTAATCATGAATCGCCTTTACGTGGTGAAACTTTTGTTACCCGCAAAATTACACGGGCAGCAGCTCGTATAGCAATGGGTATGCAGGAGAAATTGTTTTTGGGAAATCTATCGTCGCAACGTGACTGGGGGCATGCCAAGGACTATGTAAAAGCTATGTACCTGATATTGCAACAAGACGAACCGGGTGATTATGTGATTGCTACAGGCATCACTACCGAAGTAAGGGAGTTTGTGCGTATGGCTTTTGCAGAAATTGGGGTTATCGTTACTTTCAGGGGAGAAGGAAAAGAAGAAAAAGGATATATTACAGCTATTGATGAGGCGAAATTTATCCGGCAGGTTGGGGCTGAGTTTCTGGAAAAAATAAAGACAATTACAGAGGCTATCGTAGAAGTGGATGCTGCTTATTTTCGTCCTACCGAGGTGGAATTGCTTATTGGTGATGCCACCAAATCGAAAACCAAACTCAACTGGACTCCCGAATACGACCTTCCGGCTTTGGTGGAAGATATGATGCGTTCGGATGTAAAACTCATGAAGAAAGAAACCTATTTAAAAGAGGGTGGGTTTAAGATACTGAACTATTTTGAATAAAACGGGGAAGACTAATGTGCCAATGTCAGCATGTTGAAGCGTTGAATTGTTGAAGCGTTGAATTGTCTACAGTCACCAGTCACCAGTCTCCGGTCAGGACAGTTGAAGCGTTGAATTGTCTCCGTTCAAGATAGGGATTTTAGATAAAATATATTTGATAGCAATAAAAGTACTATTTTTTTGTAGTTCATCATTTTAGTAGAGGAAATGCATTAAATAAATGGAATCATGACGAAAGAAACAGCAATTAAGTTATTCAATGACCACAAAATTCGTACGCATTGGGACCAGGACCAGGAAAAGTGGTATTTTTCTATTGTTGATGTTGTGGGTGTGCTAACTGAGAGTATAGATGTTGCAAGCTATTGGCGTAAGTTAAAGCAACGTTTAAGAGACGAAGGCAATGAAACCGTGACGAATTGTCACGGTTTGAAAATGCTTGCAGCAGATGGTAAGATGCGACTCACTGATGTGGCTGATACAGAGCAACTGTTTCGTCTTATTCAATCCATACCTTCACCCAAGGCAGAACCTTTTAAACTTTGGTTGGCACAAGTTGCCAGAGAGCGGATAGATGAAATTGAAGATCCGGAAATCGGGATAGATAGATTAATGGAAACTTATTTACGTAAAGGATATTCTAAGGAATGGATTAATCAACGTCTGAAAAGCATTGAGATTAGGAAAGAACTGACGGATGAATGGGATAACAGAAACATAAAAAAAGGCCAGGAATATGCAATATTAACCGATGAGATTTCGAAAGCATGGAGTGGGTTTACTACAAAACAATACAAAGTCTTTAAAGCGCTGAAAAAGGAAAATTTAAGAGATCACATGTCGAATCTGGAGCTGGTATTGAATATGCTTGCCGAAGCAACTACTACAGAAATTTCGAAAGAGAAAAATCCGGAAACCTTTGATGATAGTCGAAAAATTGCCAAACAAGGAGGAACTATAGCCGGTAATACCCGAAAGGAAATTGAAGCAACAACCGGGAAAAAAGTGGTCACAAAACAGAATGCGAAACAGTTAGGGAATCAAAAGCATTTGGAAATTGAATGATTTGAAAATGTGCCAATCCCGATAAATTCGGGACAAGTTGTGCTAACAAGTCTACTGTCTCCGGTCAGGACAGTTGAATCGTTGAACTGTTGAATTGTTGAGTAATTGAATAATTGTTGAAGCGTTGAAAATGCTCCTGTTAATTATAAATTACTAATTGTGAATTACTAATTACGAATTATTAAAAGCAGTTATAGTGAAGGCCATAGCTGCTTTTTTTAGGATTTACAGACGACGAACCCGAAAATTATGTTTATTGCGAGCTTGTCTGCGAGGTAGATATCAGTATAACTTTAAAAAACAATTGTTTACGCATGAAACGAGCATTAAAACAACAGTTTAAACCAAAGACAATGTTTATAGCGAGCCTGCCTGTTCGGCAGACAGGTTCCATGTGACAAATATTAAAAAATATGCTTATCCGATAGATTGCCTAAAGCTTTAGACTTCAATACAACAGGGGCTTTGCCCCTTAAACCCCACTTACTTTTTTGTCTTAACACAAAAAAGTAAGCAAAAAAAGTCAAGACTGCGCCCGCTTCGCTCAAAAAATTAGTCGTTCGCAGGCTGAAAACTTTTAAACTCGCCCCGACGAAATACGTCGGGACTCAAACAGAAAAGTTTTCTACGCCTACTTCACTCCATTTTTTGGCTCACCGGACGAGGTCGATCCTTAAAGAGAGTTTGTACAAAAGAAGTAGGTAATGAAACGGATATTCATTTTAAAAAAATAAAAACGAACGCATGAAATTCAAAGAAACTGAACTATTAATACTTTACCTGCTTTTTGATCTGACGCTGCTGAATGTGGCTATCTGTGTCGTTTCGTGTATAAGCAAGTGGATGGGATGGGAGTATCCGGCAGAGCTCAATATTTATGTGCTGCATGCTAATTTGTCGTGGTTGATTACTTATTTTGTGTTTTCGAAAAAAAACCTGTACCTTCGGGATGGTTTTTACAATCGCTTGTTGCGCATCAGCAAAAGGGTTTTGATATTTGTGTTGGTAGCAGGGGTAGTAGGGTTTTTGCTGTTGTCGCGTTCACTTTCGCGCTTGTTTTTGCTTGAATATACGACGCTGTTTTTTGTTTTCGAGCTGATTTTTTACTATTTTCTCTATCAGTATCTCAGGTATATCCGCATCAGGGGGCGTCATGTAAATAAAATGATTATCGTAGGCGTGAGCGATACAACTAAAATGCTGCGTACCATAGTGGATAGCAACCCGATGATAGGGTATCGTTTCGAAGGCTATTTGTCGAGACGCCCGGAGACGGATGCTGATGTGATAGGTCACCCCGACGAACTTGCTCAAATAGTGAGGGAAAAAGGCATCGATATGGTGTTTGTAGGTTTGTCGCTGTTTAGTCAGACAGGCAGGGGCAATGAGTTTCTGAAAGTGTGTAATAAACTGGGCGTTAAACTGAGGTTTATCCCCGAAAATCAGAGTTGGTTCAGGTCGAAGCTGAACATGGAGTCGGTAGGTAATTTGGTGGTGATTAACCCGCAACAGATACCATTGGATGATATAGAGGCGCGTATTATGAAGCGTTTGTTTGATATTCTGTTTTCGTTAGCGTTTATTGTGCTTATTTTCAGTTGGTTTTTCCCACTGATAGCGTTGTTGATAAAACTGAGTTCGAAAGGACCTGTGTTTTTTGTACAGGAACGAACGGGGATCAACAACAAGACTTTCAGATGTTATAAATTCAGGAGCATGCGTGTGAACGGTGATGCGGATAGCCGGCAAGCTACAGCGGGTGATGACAGAATAACAGCTTTAGGCAGGTTTATGCGCAAGACGAATATAGATGAGCTGCCACAGTTTTTCAATGTGTTGATGGGTCAGATGTCGGTGGTGGGGCCGCGTCCGCATATGTTGAAGCATACGGAGGAATATTCAGCATTGATTGATCATTATATGGTGCGTCACTACGTAAAACCCGGAGTGACGGGTTGGGCACAGGTGAATGGTTACAGAGGCGAAACCGATGAGCTGTGGAAAATGGAGAAAAGGGTTGAACATGATATGGATTATATCGAAAACTGGTCTTTCTGGTGGGATTTGAAAATCACTTTCCTGACTACTTTCGGGAGACGAACTTATCGGAACGCGGGGTGATTGAATTTTAAACACGAATTAAGAACGAATTAAACACGAATTAAGACGAATTAAGACGGGTAAGGCAAAGAATAATTGTAAACAGATTCCGGTCAAGAGAGAAAGGGGATATATTGGCGGGATTTGCATTAAATAACTGTAATGATGTGTCCTTACTTCGTTTAATTCGTATTTAAGAAAAAAACTTTCAACAAACAATAGATATGGAAACAATGATTATTTTATTTTCGTTCGGGATGCCCGAAATACTTTTGATAGCGCTTGTGGTGTTATTGCTTTTTGGTGGAGCTAAAATACCTGAGTTGATGCGCGGAATAGGGAAGGGTGTGAGCGAATTCAAAAAAGGGGTGAGGGATGTGGAGAATGAAATTAAAAACACCGACACGAAAGAGGAGGACAAAAAAGCCTGATAGCGCCCTTGTAGGGATGCTTTATCTGAACGCATGAAACTATTCAGTAAAAAAACAGCCGGTGAAGCCAATACTTTTTGGGATCATCTGGAGGTACTTCGGTGGGCGCTGCTGCGTGTGCTGGCAGTGTTGGTGCTGTTGGTGACTGTGCTGTTTGGTAACCGTGACTTTTTGTTCGACGACATTATCTTTCCTCCGCTGCGGTCGGATTTCATTGTTTATCAGCTTTTTTGCCGAATGGGCGAATGGCTCAATATGCCGGGGCTTTGTCCGGGCGATTTTAGTATTCAGCTTATCAATATTCAACTGTCGGGACAGTTTATGGCGCATATCAGCACAGCTTTCACCATTGCGCTGGTGCTTTCGGTGCCTTACTTGTTGTACGAGTGCTGGCGGTTTGTGGCGCCGGCCCTGTATCCTGCCGAAAGGAGAAATGTAGGTCTTGTGTTTTTTATCTCTTCTTTTCTTTTCTACCTTGGCGTTGTGGTGAGTTATTTTCTTGTGTTCCCGCTGACCATTCGCTTCCTGGGAACTTATAATGTTTCGGCGCTTGTGCCGAATCAGATTTCTATCCAGTCCTACCTCGATACGCTGTATATCCTTATTTTCTCGATGGGTATAATGTTCGAAATGCCGGTGCTTGCTTATTTTCTGTCGCGAATGGGAATTGTTACGCGGCAAATGCTACAGTCGGTGCGGCGCTATGCTTTCGTGGCTATCCTTGTGTTGGCAGCCATTATCACCCCTACTACCGACCCTTTTACAATGCTTGTGGTGGCTATGCCGTTGTATTTGCTTTACGAAGTGAGTATATTGGTGTGCAGGAAGAAGAAGAATGAATAATGAATAATTGATAATTGATAAAGAAAACCCGAAACTCAAATTATCAATTATCTCTGATGCTTCATTGATTTAATAAAATAAGGAGGTGCTTGTTTTTGAATCTTATAAGACCCCTCCGCTTCGCTCGTCCCCTTACAAAGGGGACATCTGCGCAGTGCGAAATTTATCAAAATAATACTATTAAGTAAGGTTTCAGGTCTTTAAATAAATCAATACAGTGTACAAAATCCCGCGACTATGATCTCTCCTTTTTAAGGGGAGTACCCGAAGGGGGAGGGGTTTATTGAA
>JAEAMG010000095.1_pt1 | contig 136642 bp, 117 predicted proteins | sample 8958741 | NCBI WGS metagenome assembly JAEAMG01 (sample SAMN16933256, study PRJNA681125) | bioreactor sludge metagenome | isolation source: anaerobic bioreactor treating anionic surfactant - SDBS | place: India: Bengaluru | collected 2019-02-28
CCTACGACCAATTGGTTAAAAGCCAACTGCTCTACCAACTGAGCTAACGACCCGCTGTGTGGTGGCGCGTATAATACTGATTTCTAAGGATTATTCAACACCTTATTTGAAATAAATCAGAAATAACGCGTTGGGTCCGTAATTCCGGCCATTTGGAAGCCCTCCGCACGCAGTCGGCAGCTATCGCATTTCCCACAGGCACGGCCGTCATCGTCGGCCTGATAGCAGGAAACAGTCAGCGAGTAATCGACACCAAGTCCTACGCCAGCCTTCACGATATCGGCTTTGCTCAAGTTCTGCAGCGGTGCCTGAATACGAAACCCCTGCCCCTCTACACCCGCCTTGGTCGCCAGGTTGGCCATGCGCTCGAACGATTCGACGAACGCCGGGCGGCAGTCCGGGTAGCCGTTGTAATCCAGGGCATTAACCCCGATGAAGATGTCACGGGCATTCAGAACTTCCGCCCAGCCCAGGGCCAGTGACAGGAACACGGTGTTGCGTGCCGGTACGTAGGTGACCGGGATGCCTTGCGTAGGCGCCTCTGGTACGTCGATGGTGCTATCGGTCAAGGCCGAACCACCCATGCCGTCGAGGTTCAGGCCAATTACCTTGTGTTCAACCACGCCCAGGTCTCGGGCAACACGCGCGGCTGCCTCCAGTTCGGCACGGTGGCGCTGACCGTAGTCGAAGCTCATGGTGTAACAGCTGTAACCTTCAGCGCGAACCATGGCCACTAACGTTGCGGAATCGAGGCCGCCAGACAGCAGGATGACGGCGCGCTGTTGATCAGTCATCTCAACGCCCTGGCTCGTCGTTCCACAGGTATTTATGCAGCTGCAATTGCAGGCGTACGGGCAGGTTATCGGCAACCACCCAGTCGGCCAGATCGCGCGCGTTCAGGTCATGGTGGCTGGGAGAGAACAATACCTCACCGGCACGGCGGTCAAGGCCGTACTGGATCAGCTTGGAGTTGGCCCAGTCGTAGTCCTCACGGGAACAAATCACGAACTTGACCTGATCGTTGGGCGTCAGCAGTTCGATGTTCTCGTAGCGGTTGCGGTGCACTTCTTTGGAGCCCGGCGTCTTGAGGTCAACCACTCGACTCACACGCGGGTCTACCGCAGAAATATCCAGGGCGCCGCTGGTTTCCAGGGATACCTCGTAACCGGCGTCACACAGCTGTTTGAGCAAGGGTATGGCGTTAGGCTGGGCCAGGGGCTCGCCACCCGTCACACAGACGTAGCGCGGCCGGTAGCTGGCAACCTGCTCCAGGATGTCTTCGAGGGTGCGCACGGTTCCGCCACTGAAGGCGTAGGCGCTGTCACAGTATTGGCAACGCAAGGGGCAGCCGGTCAGGCGCACAAAAACTGTGGGCAGGCCAGCGGTTCGCGTTTCACCCTGTAACGAGTAAAAAACTTCGGTGATGCGTAGTGTGTCTTGCATAGTCGCCACGGGCGTAACAGCTAAACAGGCTGTCCGCCTCCGTCAGGCACTTCAAAGAACCCCGCCAACGCGTAGACCCCAGGAAGCGTGTGTCATAAAAGGGCGTGGATTCTAACGAAAAAACCCGCGCCAGGCGCGGGTTTCTTCTAAACGGGCTGCATCGCTTACAAGCGTTGCAGATCCCGTTGAGCCAACTGTGCGGCGGAAGTGCCCGGATATTGGGCTACGACCTGCTGCAGAATACCTTTGACCTTGTCGGTATGACCCAGGCGGCGTTCTACGTCAGCGAGTTTGTACAGCGAGTCCGGCACCTTGGCGTGCTTGGGATACAGCTGACTGACCTTGGCAAATGCCTGGCCCGCGCCCTGCAGATCACCCTTTGCCAGATTTACCTCGCCCAACCAGTATTGGGCGTTACCCGCGTACTGGCTGTTTGGGTAGCGGCCCAGGAACGCGGTAAAGGCTTTGCTGGCCTTATCGAAATCCTTGGCCTTGATCAGGTCGAAGGCTGCATCGTAATACAGCTTTTCCTTCGCCGGATCACCCGGTTCACTGCTGGCGGCAGGGGCTTGGCTCGCAGCGGCGGCCCCTGCTGCTGCACCACCGATAGCAGCGCTGGGCGCGCCACCGGCAGAAGAATTATCAGGAGTAGCGGCAGGTGCAACACCGGCTCCTATACGTCGATCAAGATCCTGGTAACGCTCCAGGCCTTCTTGCTTCAGCTGACGCACTTCATTCTGCAGAATTTCAATGGTGCCTTGTTGCTGCGCCAATTGATCCTGCATGCGTTGCAGCTGGTTGAACAGTTCGCCCTGTGCCGAGGGAGCAGACGTAGCCGCTCCCCCAGCATAGGCGCCGTTCGTGCCATAACCCGCTGGCGGATAGCTGCTCCCGCTATTGTTATAGCCAGAGTTGCTATCTTCCACAGGAACCGCAGCCCACACCGCAAGCGGGGCGAGGCTGAGAGCCAATACAGTTAGAGCACGACGGCACGTTCGCATGACGAATTACTTACGCAGTTCGACGCGACGGTTTTGAGCCCAGGACTGCTCGTCGTGGCCAGTAGCAACTGGACGCTCTTTACCGTAGGAAACCAGTTCCAGTTGGCCTGGAGCAACACCTTGCAGTACCAGGTAGCGCTGAACGGCTTTCGCACGACGCTCGCCCAGTGCCATGTTGTACTCACGAGTACCACGTTCGTCGGTGTTACCTTCCAGAACAACGCGAGCGCCGTTAGCTTTCAGGTCCTTCGCGTGAACGTCCAGAGCGCGCATGGCTTCTGGTTTCAGGTCCGAACTGTCGTATTCGAAGTAGAAAGTGGTGATTGCGCGCAGAGCAGCTTCTTCGCTCAGGGAGCCGTCAACTGCACCAGTGTTAGCGCCGTAACCAGCGTTTGGATCAACAGCTGCGCCTTCACCGGCATTGTCGCCGCCTTTAGACGAGCAACCAACGGCTACGGACAGAGCCAGAGCCAGAGCAGCAAACTTACCAAACTTCAGCATTTCCATCGTGAAACTCCTAATGAACCCCAGTGTGTTAAGCAAATCTTTTTGTAGCGCCGCGTCAGTTCAGGTAAGGGGACCAGGATGGTTCTCTGACTTCGCCTTGTGCGGTAGGAAGCGGGAGCCTTACGCGTCCATTAATGGACACGAGCATCAAGACTCCCCGGCCCTGCTGGCGGGTGGCGTAGATTACCATGGTGCCGTTGGGCGCAACAGTGGCTGACTCATCAAGGTTGGTATCTGTGAGGATTTTTACGGTTCCGCGCTGCAAATCCTGGGCCGCAACCCGGAAATTAGTGAACCCATCCTGACGGTGAATCATCACCAACGTCTTTTCATCAGCCGAAAGCTTCGGATTGGCGTTGTAGTTACCGATAAAGGTCACGCGTTCCGCGCCCCCACCGCCAACACTCGTTTTGTAGATTTGTGGCTTGCCGCCGCGGTCGGAGGTGAAGTAGATGGTCGAACCATCCTTGCCCCAGAACGGTTCGGTGTTGATACCTGGGCCACTGGTCACACGGCTGATCTGGCGCGAAGCCATGTTCATCACGTAGATGTCCGGGTTGCCGTCCTTGGACAGTACGAATGCCAGGCGCGAACCATCCGGCGACCAGGCCGGCGCACCGTTGAGGCCTTCGAAGTTGGTGATCTGCTCACGACGGCCAGTATCGATGTGCTGGACGAAGATACGCGGACGCTTCTGTTCGAAAGACACGTAGGCAATACGCTTGCCGTCCGGCGCGAAGCGCGGCGACAGGATTGGCTCACGCGATTGCAGCAAGGTAACGGCGCGCGCGCCGTCGTAGTCCGAACGCTGCAGGGTGTAGCGAGTGTTGTCTACGGAGAAACGCTCAGCCGTTACATAAAGCAGACGCGTCGAGAACGCCCCCTTGATGCCGGTGAGCTTTTCAAACGACTGGTCCGAGATGTAGTGGGCCATGTCCCGCAGTTGTTCGGCGGTGCCCGATACGCTGCCGGTCAAGACCTGCTGCTCAGTGGCCACGTTGAACAAGGTGTACTGGATCTGCAGGCGACCACCGGCCGGCGTGATGCTGCCGACCATCAGGTACTGCGCGCCCACCGCTTTCCAGTCACGGAAGATGACTTCGCTGGCCTGGGTCGGCTGGCTGATCATGTTGCCTTTCGGAATCGGTGCGTAGTAACCGGAGTTACGCAGGTCGTCGCTGACGATCTGGGCCATGTCGTCCGGCAGCACGCTGCCGCCCTGCCAGCCAAACGGTACTACCGCGATCGGGGTGGCCCGATCACTGCCGCTGGTGACCAGGATGTTCTTTTCATCCGCCGCCGCTATCCCTGCCATACAGCAAATAACGACAAGCATTCCTCGAAGAAGGTTTCTCACAAGGCTAGATCCTCAGGTGTGAATGTCATCTTGAATGAACGATAGGGAGCGAAGTCGCTTGGTTTCATTCCCTGCATCTCGGTCAACCGGCCAATATTCTTGACTGCGGCAACCGCCGAACTGTCGAACGAACCGTCACCACTGGACTTGGCCACGCTGACCGAAGTCACCGTACCGTCCGGCAACATGCCGATCTGCAGCACTACTGTCATGCCTTTGCGTGCCGAAGGTGGACGTGTCCAGCCTTCTGCTGCCCGCGCCCGAATCAGGTCGTCGAAACTGCCCGCGACTTCATCACCACGTTCATCGGCCAAGGCCTGCTGACGCTGCGGCGTGTCGGAGAGCAAATCTGCCAAGGCCTGGGCCTTTTTCTCTTCGGCGGATTTACGCGCTGCTTCCTGGGCCTTTTTCTTGGTGGCATCGGCGGCAGCTTTCTTCTTCGCGTCGTCGGCGATTTTCTTCTTCGCCTCGTCTGCTTCAGCTTTTTTCTTGGCGTCTTCGGCGGCTTTCTTCTTCGCGTCTTCGACTATCTTTTTCTTGGCGTCTTCAGCGGCCTGTTTCTTGGCCTCTTCTTCGGCAGCCTTTTTGGCTTCTTCTTCAGATTTCTTCTTGGCTATATCAGCCAATTGTTTCTCTTCAGCTTTTTTAGCTTCGGCAGCTTTCTCGGCTTTCTTGGCTTCATCAGCCTTTTTCGCCTCGTCGGCCTTCTTGGCTTCGTCAGCCTTTTTCGATTCCTCGGCCTTTTGAGCCGCCTCTTCTTTCTTTTGTTCCGCAGCAGCCTTCACCGCTTCCTGCTCGACCTTCTTCTGTTCCATCTGTTCGACTTCAGTCTGGCGCGCAGCCGACTTCTGGGCCTCACCCGCAATCTTCTGATTGGTCTGGGTAGTGGCCTGGCTTTTCGATTTCAGCTGATACAGGGTCGCCTGCACGATCGGTTTGGCTGGCGGCAGGTCCGGGGTCATGGCAAAGCTGACGAACAGCATGCCAAATACCAGGACGTGCAGGGCAATTGCCCAGACGCTAGGCCAGAAGAAGCTTTCCGAGGCGGACGGCTCTCGCTGTTGCTGCATCAGGGCGCCTCGGTAATCAAGCCAACGTTGCCGACGCCGGCCTTCTGCAGCCCGCCCATGGCGCCCATGACGGAGCCGTAGTCGACCGACTTGTCGCCGCGGATGAACACCTGGGTGTGCTTGCCGCCTTCGTTGCCGGAGCGAATGATCTTGGTCACCGCATCGGTCATCGCCGGCAGGGTCAAGGCCTTGTCCTGTTGTTTCTGAGTGTCGACTTCGCTGCCAAGGTTCCAGTAATAGGTCTTGTCAGCCTTGATCGAAATGGTCAGGACCTGAGTGTTGTTGTCTTGCGGCAAGGCTTCACTGGAAACCTTGGGCAGATCAACTTTCACGCCCTGGTTGAGCATCGGCGCGGTCACCATGAAGATCACCAGCAGCACCAGCATCACGTCGATGTAGGGCACTACGTTCATCTCGGCGACCGGCTTGCGCTTTTTGCGAGCTCGAGCGATTAAAGCCATTGGGAATTACCTGCTTATTCTTCGCTGGTGTGCACTTTACGGTGCAGGATCGCCTGGAATTCATCGGCGAAGGTGTAGTAACGGCTGATCAACGTTTCGCTGGTGGCAGCAAAGCGGTTGTAGGCAATTACTGCGGGGATAGCGGCAAACAGGCCGATCGCGGTGGCGATCAGGGCTTCGGCAATACCCGGGGCCACGGTGGCCAGGGTCGCTTGCTGGGCCTGGGCCAGGCCGCGGAACGAGTTCATGATCCCCCACACGGTACCGAACAGGCCGATGTACGGGCTGACGGAACCGACGGTAGCGAGGAACGGCAGGCTCTGCTCCAGTTTCTCTTCTTCACGGGAAATGGCGACGCGCATGGCACGGGCCACGCCTTCCATGACCGCTTCCGGATCCACACCCGGCTGCTGGCGCAGGCGCGAGAATTCCTTGAAGCCGGCGCGGAAGATCTGCTCGACGCCCGAGTCCGGGTCCGGGTTGCTGCCGGCCTGGCGGTACAGCTTGGACAGGTCGATACCCGACCAGAAGCGCTCTTCAAAGCTCTCCAGGGCACGTCGACCGGCACGCAGCAGGTTGCTGCGCTGAAAAATCATGATCCATGAGGTAACCGATGCGGCTACCAGGGTCAGCATTACCAGTTGAACCACGACACTGGCATTGCTGACCAGGCTCCACATGGAGGAATGGTCGACGACGGTAGGTTCCACGCTAAATCTCCTGCTTTGATTGTTTACCCGCGCCGCTCACGGCGGCAAAGGCCGCACGTAGAGTTTCGGGAATGGCCCGAGGTTTCAAACTATTGGTGCGCACACACGCCACCAGGAACTGCCCCTCACAGAGCAGCGTTGCATCCGTTGCCCGCCTGACCTGCTGCTTGAAACGCAGGCTGGCACGGTTCAATTCGATTACTTCAGCGCTGACCAGCAACTCGTCGTCCAGTCTCGCCGGTGCGTGGTAACGCGCCTCGCTGGAATGCACGACGAATAACAGGTCCTCCCCTGCCAGCTGGGATTGGGCAAAGCCCAGCTCCCGTAGCCGCTCGGTTCGAGCCCGCTCCATGAACTTGAGGTAATTGACGTAATAAACGATACCGCCGGCATCGGTGTCCTCGTAATAAACGCGACAGCGATGTGCGAACGACTGATCCCCGTTTTGCGCGCGCATACTCTAGTGCTTACTCCTCAGGTTGCCAATCCGGCAGGGCAACTGTTTTTTCATTCTCGAAAAACATATCCAGTGACTGAATGACGACGCCAGCCACTAGGACAGCACAAACATCGAATAAATCGACTTGCGTGAAGCTTTTAATCGTCCACTGCATCAAGGAATTCGTCTACCACGGGCATCTCACCCAATCGTGACGGAATGTTTAACCCGAAGTGCAGATAGGCATGGCGCGTCACCACACGGCCCCTTGGCGTGCGCATGATATAGCCCTGCTGGATCAGGTACGGCTCCAGCACATCTTCGATGGTATGGCGCTCTTCACTGATGGCCGCCGCCAGGCTGTCGACACCCACCGGGCCGCCGTCGAACTTCTCGATCATGGTCAAGAGTAGACGTCGATCCTGATGATCGAAGCCGTGCTCGTCCACATCCAACAGGTTCAAGGCCAGGTCCGCCACAGCCTTGGTGATGTGCCCCTTGGCCCGTACTTCGGCAAAGTCACGCACGCGACGCAGCAGGCGGTTGGCAATCCGTGGCGTGCCCCGGGCCCGACGGGCAATTTCGAACGCGCCTTCCGGGTCCAGGGGCAGGCCGAGAATACTGGCCGAACGGCTGACGATGGTCGCCAGGTCGGCAGTGCTATAGAACTCCAGACGTTGAACGATGCCGAAACGGTCTCGCAGCGGGTTGGTGAGCATGCCTGCACGGGTCGTCGCCCCCACCAGCGTGAACGGTGGCAAGTCGAGCTTGATCGAGCGGGCGGCCGGGCCTTCGCCGATCATGATGTCGAGCTGGAAGTCTTCCATCGCCGGGTACAGCACTTCCTCGACGATTGGCGAGAGCCGGTGGATCTCGTCGATAAACAGGACGTCATGGGGCTCGAGGTTGGTGAGCAATGCCGCCAAATCACCTGGGCGCTCCAGCACCGGGCCGGAGGTGGATTTGATCGACACGCCCATCTCCTGGGCAATGATGTTGGCCAGGGTGGTTTTACCCAGCCCCGGCGGGCCGAAGATCAAGGTGTGGTCCAAGGACTCACTGCGCCCGCGCGCGGCCTGGATAAACAACTCCATCTGCTCACGCACGGTGGGCTGGCCGATGTATTCGGCCAGGCTCAGGGGGCGGATGGCCCGGTCCTGGACTTCTTCACGGTCACGGGGCCCGGTGGCCGCGATCAGACGATCAGCTTCAATCACTTAAATCATTCCCTTCAGGGCTCGGCGGATCATGTCTTCGCTGCTCAGGTTCTTGTCCTTGATGGCCGATACGGCCTTGCTGGCCTCCTGCGGCTTGTAGCCCAGGGAAATCAGCGCACTCACCGCATCGCTTTCAGCACTCGCGACCTGGCCCGCCGGCATATCCGGCTGGTTCGGCACCAGGGCGAACATGCTCGGCACCACTTCCCAGGCCTTAAAGCGGTCCTTGAGCTCTACCAGCAGGCGCTCGGCGGTTTTCTTGCCCACACCCGGCACCTTGGTCAGCGCCGAGGTGTCCTGGGCCGAAACGGCACGTACCAGCTCATCCACTTCCAGGCTCGACATCAACGCCAGGGCCAATTTAGGCCCCACGCCATTGAGGCGAATCAGTTCGCGGAAGAAGTCGCGGTCGCGCTTGCCAATGAAACCATAGAGTAGTTGCGCATCTTCGCGCACCACCAGATGGGTATGCAGCGTTATCGGCTCACCGACCGACGGTAGGCGGTACAGGGTGGTCATGGGCACTTCCAGCTCATACCCCAGCCCGTTTACATCCAGAATCAGGTGCGGCGGCTGTTTCTCAGCCAGGGTGCCGCGCAAGCGTCCAATCACGGTTCAGATCCTTAAAGCTTGGAGGTCAGATCAAGGCCTGACCGGAAATAACGATTGCGCTGATGCTATCAGAGACGCAGGCGTCCGCCACGACTGCGTGCCGTACCCAAGCCGTGAGGCAGCAGGCTGGAGCGGGTGTGTGCATGGCAAATGGCAATAGCCAGGGCGTCGGAGGCATCGATCTGCGGTTTTGAGGTGAGTTTGAGCATGTGCATGACCATCATCTGCACCTGTTCTTTATTTGCCGCGCCGGTGCCGACCACGGCCTGCTTGACCTGGGTCGCGGTGTATTCGGCGATTTCCATGCCCTCTTCAGCTCCTGCCACGATGGCAGCGCCACGGGCTTGCCCGAGCTTAAGGGCCGAGTCGGCGTTTTTTGCCATGAACACTTTTTCGATGCCCATGGTCACCGGCCCGTAGGTCTGGATTACTTCACGCACACCGCGATAAACGATCTGCAGGCGCTCGGCCAACTCGCCGGCGCCGGTGCGAATACAGCCCGAAGCGACGTAGACGCAGCCGCGCGGGGTGTGTTGCACCACACCAAAACCGGTGATGCGCGAACCGGGGTCGATACCTAGGATTAAAGTCATAACGCCTGCAGGTCGGGTAAACACATTTTTTGATACACCGTAGTTCCAATGTGGGAGGGGGCTTGCCCCCGATAGCGGTCGTCCAGTTAGACATAAGCTGACTGATACACCGCTATCGGGAGCAAGCCCCCTCCCACATTTGGATCTACGTCATTCTTCAGCCTAGCTGTTCGGCTACGGATTCCGGGATGTCGGCGTTGGAATACACGTTTTGCACATCATCCAGGTCTTCGAGCATATCCAGCATCTTCAGCACCTTCTGCGCACCATCCAGGTCCAGCTCGGCGCTGGTGGTCGGCAGCATCACGATTTCCGCGTCAGTACCTTTGAAACCGGTAGCTTCGAGCGCATTACGCACCGCGTAGAAACTGGCGAACGAGGTAAACACGTCGATGGAGCCATCATCATTGGTGACCACGTCGTCGGCATCGGCCTCCATTGCAGCCTCCATCAGCGCGTCTTCATCCGTGCCCGGCGCAAAGGAAATCTGGCCCTTGCGTTCGAACAGATAAGCCACCGAACCATCCGTGCCGAGGTTACCGCCACACTTGCTGAACGCATGACGCACGGCAGCGGCGGTGCGGTTGCGGTTATCGGTCATGCATTCGACCATCACTGCCACGCCACCCGGGCCGTAGCCTTCGTAGCTCAACTCGACCATATCGTCGGTGTCGGCAGCGCCCGCGCCACGAGCCACGGCACGGTCGATAATGTCACGACTCATGTTGGCGCCGAGGGCCTTGTCCAGCGCCAGGCGCAGACGCGGGTTGGAGCCCGGGTCACCACCGCCCTGGCGGGCAGCGACCGTCAGCTCGCGAATCCACTTGGTGAAGATCTTGCCTTTCTTGGCATCCTGACGCTCTTTGCGGTGCTTGATGTTCGCCCACTTGGAATGGCCAGCCATAACACAACTCCGAAATTCTCTAGAAACCTTATCAATCCCGCCCCAGGCCGGATTTCTTTCTTTAAAGCACAGCCCTTGTAACGCAAAGGCGCATCCGAAGATGCGCCTTTAAGACTGCGTAAATCTCAGTGCGCTTTCACGCAGCAGCCTTACTCAGCCTTCGGCGTCTCACGCAGACGGATGTGCAGCTCGCGCAACGCCTTGGCATCCACCACACCTGGAGCCTGGGTCATGACGTCGGCAGCACTCTGGGTTTTCGGGAAGGCGATCACTTCACGGATCGACTGGGCACCGGTCATCAGCATCACCAGGCGGTCGAGGCCGAAAGCCAAGCCACCGTGGGGCGGCGCACCGTATTTCAGGGCGTCGAGCAGGAAGCCGAATTTCTCTTCCTGTTCCGCTTCGTTGATGCCCAGCAGGCGGAAGACCGCTTGCTGCATCTCTTTACGGTGGATACGGATCGAACCGCCACCCAGCTCAGTACCGTTCAACACCATGTCATACGCGCGGGACAGCGCGCCTGCCGGGTTGGCTTCCAACTCTTCGGGCGAGCACTTCGGCGCGGTGAACGGGTGGTGCAAGGCGCTGAAGCTGCCGTCGTCGTTTTCTTCGAACATCGGGAAGTCGACGACCCACATCGGTGCCCATTTGCAGGTCAGCAGGTCCAGGTCGTGGCCCAGCTTGATCCGCAGCGCGCCCAAGGCTTCGCTGACGATCTTGGCTTTGTCGGCGCCGAAGAACACGATGTCGCCGTCGACCGCGCCCACGCGATCCAGGATCACATTGAGGTTGGCTTCCGGGATGTTCTTCACGATTGGCGACTGCAGGCCTTCAACACCCTTGGCGCGTTCGTTGACCTTGATGTACGCCAGGCCCTTGGCACCGTAGATGCCGACGAACTTGGTGTAGTCGTCGATCTGCTTGCGCGGCATGCTTGCGCCGCCAGGCACGCGCAGGGCGGCGATGCGGCATTTCGGGTCGTTGGCCGGACCGCTGAATACCTTGAAATCAACTTCGGTGAGTTGGTCGGCCACGTCCACCAGTTCCAGCGGGTTACGCAGGTCTGGCTTGTCGGAACCGTAGCGGCGCATGGCTTCTTCGAAGGTCATGTGCGGGAATTCGCCGAACTCCAGGTCCAGCACTTCCTTGAACAGGTTGCGGATCATCTGCTCGGTGATGCCCATGATCTCTTTTTCATCGAGGAAGCTGGTCTCGATGTCGATCTGGGTGAATTCCGGCTGACGGTCTGCGCGCAGGTCTTCGTCGCGGAAGCACTTGGCGATCTGGTAGTAACGGTCAAAGCCGGCCACCATCAGCAGTTGCTTGAACAGCTGCGGCGATTGCGGCAAGGCGAAGAAACTGCCGGCGTGGGTACGGCTAGGCACCAGGTAGTCACGCGCGCCTTCCGGGGTGGCCCGGGTCAGGATAGGCGTCTCGACGTCAAGGAAGCCGTTCTCGTCGAGGAAGCGGCGGATGCTGGTGGTCATGCGCGAACGCAGGCGCAGCTTCTCGGCCATTTCCGGACGACGCAGGTCCAGGAAGCGGTAGCGCAGGCGGGTTTCTTCGCCGACGTCGGAGTATTCATTCAGCGGGAACGGCGGGGTTTCCGATTCGTTCAGTACTTCCAGCTCGTAGCCCAGCACTTCGATCGCACCGGATGCCATGTTCGCGTTCACGGCACCGGCAGGACGCAGGCGAACCTTGCCGGTGATCTTCACGACGTACTCGCTGCGCACGCGGTCAGCGGCGGCGAAGCTCTCGGCGCGGTCCGGATCGAATACCACCTGGGCCAGACCATCACGATCACGGATATCGAGGAAGATCACCCCGCCGTGGTCGCGGCGACGGTGAACCCATCCGCAAAGGGTGATTTCCTGACCATCCAGGGTCTCGTTCAGTTGGCCGCAATAGTGGCTGCGCATCATGGTAGTGGTTTCACTTCTCGTAATTCGAAATTCGGTGGAGGCCTGCCTCGTCACCGTACATTAAAGCAGGGGACGGATAATGCAGGAGCCTGCGCATGGAGTTCAACTCAGTCTGCTTTGTCGCCGCCCGCCAGGTTCTTTTTCGAACCGGTCTTGAAATCGGTCTCGTACCAGCCGCTGCCGCTCAGGCGGAAGCCCGGCATCGACAACATCTTCTTGAGTTCAGGTGCCTGGCAGGCCGGGCAATCGACCAGCGGCTCGGCGCTGATCTTCTGGATGGCTTCCAACTGATGTCCACAGGAAGCACATTGATAGTCGTACATGGGCATGGCGATGTCTCGGCGATCGATCGTTACTGTGCCGCGCCCGCTCCTGATAGAGAGCAGAGGGAGAAAGCCCCGGCAGCAGCAAAGCGCGGGATTATATCTGGTAAATCGAGGCAGCGCAGCCGGCTTTCTGCCCGGAGCCTGGTCCACCTCGACGGCGGACCAGCCCCGGGGCCTGCCGATTACTCAGGGTTCGGTAAGCTGGCACGGCCTTTTAACAGATGAACCACACACACCACCCTGACCAACCCACTGAAGTTCTTCACGCCTCCATAGCGCAAGTGCACTTCCCGATCGACATAGGACAGCAATGCACTGACAGAGCAGGCATTGATCCTGGCTATCTCCGTGAGGATATTCCAATAGATCTGCTCAAGCCGAAGACAAGTGGAAAACCCATTGAGCCTTACTGATCGGGACAATGGCTTGGCCAGCCCCATATCGAAACCCTTGGCGAAGGGGTCGACGTTTATCTTATGAAAACCAGCGGTTTCCATCACTCCAATATCCACTCCACGTGACATACACCTGACACTCCATTGCCAAACAACAGCCCATGGGTTCTCCCATTGGACAGTGGCCCTATAAGACAGCAGGACGCAGCAGGCAGCCAGAAGACGGGACGTTTATAGGCGTAGGACAACGCCAGGAAATGCGTGGAAACAAGCAAGTGGCGCCACAATGGCGCCACTCAGGGTGACGTTTACTGGTTTTCGAGCAGGGAGCGCAGCATCCACGCGGTTTTCTCGTGAACCTGCATGCGCTGGGTCAGCAGGTCCGCAGTCGGCTCATCGCTGACCTTGTCGAGCAACGGGAAAATACCGCGCGCGGTACGCGTGACCGCCTCCTGGCCCGCCACCAGTTGCTTGATCATCTCTTCTGCGCTGGGTACGCCCTCTTCTTCCTTGATGGAGGAAAGACGGGCGTAGATCGAATAGGCGCCCGGTGCCGGGAAACCCAGGGCACGGATACGCTCGGCTATGGAGTCCACCGCCAGCGCCAGCTCGTTGTACTGCTCTTCGAACATCAGGTGCAGCGTACGGAACATGGGGCCCGTGACGTTCCAATGGAAGTTGTGGGTCTTCAAGTACAGTACATAGGTATCGGAAAGCAGCCGTGAAAGTCCATCGACGATGGATTTACGATCTTCTTCACTGATACCGATATCGATTGCCATGTTTATCCCCTTCAATTGACAAGCATTCATTGATCCGGTGCAGGACCACTCTAGCAAGAGCGCCGGAGATGCGCAGCCCGCCCCCCTCCGGCGACATGCGGCAAATCGCCCCCGCACGACCGGTCACCCCGTGCAGGACAAGCCTGTGGGACGCATAGGAAATTTCCTTTAAGACCGCCTGAAACTCCTGCACATGTCTAGGACCAGCGTTTCCCCCGGAAATGCCATACCCCTTTCAACCCCGGAAAATGCTTGATTTGAGTAGGCACGGCCTTTGCTGTTAAATAGGCAGCGTGTCGCCGCCGTTAAATTCCACGGCAAGCGGCATAGGCTGATACCCGCGCACGTGCCCAACGCCTCCCATTGTTCAGAAGCGAACCGTGCCGGTCAGCTCTTCCTTGTGATCCGTCTTAACGTGAGTTAATCAAAATGTTGAAAATCGTCCACCTGCTAACGGGCGTTGCAGCTTTGCTGCTGTCCTTTATCCCGAACCTGCAGCCTGAAAGCCTGCCCTACCTGCAACAACACGACGCTCTGTACCTGGCCTTGTTCGGCCTTCTTAACCTGACGCTCGCTCCCGTAATTCCTTACTGGAACAAAGGCACGCGTCATCAACTGCAAAACCTGGTCAGCGCGCTGCTGGTACTGACCGTTGTCGTACAAACCCTCACCCTCCTGGCACCTATGCCTGAAGTGGGCGGCCATCCGGCTATCCTGCTCAGCCTGGTGATTGCTGTGGTCGCCATCGTTCTTCACCTGGCCATCAGCTTCTACCGTTCGTCCCCAGCGGCCGCGTCGCAAAACTACGACATGACCAACCGGGATACCGGTACCGTCAAGTGGTTCAATACCTCCAAAGGCTTCGGCTTTATTTCCCGTGATTCGGGCGACGACATCTTCGTGCACTTCCGGGCGATCCGTGGCGAAGGCCATCGCGTCCTGGTGGAAGGCCAGCGCGTGGAGTTCTCCGTGATGAATCGCGACAAAGGCCTGCAAGCCGAAGACGTGATCGCTGCCCTGCCGCGCCGCTGATTCCAGCCGGCGCAGCAAAAAAAACCGCGATCCAGCCTGGCTGGGTCGCGGTTTTTTATTGCACCCGGATTAATAGTGCGGTGGCGGCGCCTCTTCTTCGGACGTCTCGAACTGACCGCCCATTTCTTCCTGACGCTTGAGCAGCGCGGTCATCTGCAGTTGCAGGCGTTCAACCGCGCGTTGCTGGGCGACCAGGATGTCATTGAGGGTCTCGATGGTGTCGTCCTGAAACGCCAGGCGGCTTTCCAGATCGGTGACGCGGTCTTGCAAGTCCATGGTTCAACCCTGGGTAAAGATGAAGTCGGCAGGCAGCAACTCGCGCAGGCGCACACGAATCGCCGCCACTTGTTCTTCAGTGTACGGCTGTGCCGGATGCTTGCCCCACACTGGCGCCGGCCAGGCGGCGTCATCCCGTTTGCGTACGATCACATGCACATGCAATTGGCTGACGACATTGCCCAGCGCACCGATATTCATCTTGTCGGCGCCCAGGCCTTCGTTGAGTAACTGCGCCAGAAACGTAGTTTCCTTCCAGAGGATTTGTTGATCTGCGACATCCAGCTGAAACACTTCGCTGATACCGTTGATGCGTGGCACCAGGATGAACCAGGGGTAGTTCGAGTCATTGGACAGCAGCAGGCGGCACAACGGGAAGTCCCCGATGACCAGTGTGTCTTGTTGCAGGCGTTGATCTAAGGCGAACACCACGGGCACTCCGTTTGGCAAGTCAAGTTCTGGCGCCCAGCATACCTTCGAATGCATGCGGCTTCACGGCGAATACGGGAGAGCCCCGGCGCATCTCGATAAAAAAATCGCACTCTTTCGAGGCAGGCGAATAATTGAGCTACGCTAATTCGGGCCTCACCGGGATGCACCAAAATGACCCACTTGTGCTTCAAAGAGATCCGCCAACTACCCACCCATGAGGGTGGACCGGTAACGTTTTTCTCTTGGAGCGTTTTTTTGTACCACCCAACAGCCGTAACACACGGGCGTCAAGCCCAAACCAAACGGCGTAAAAAGCCCGTGCTTATGCGGTTTTTACACCGCCGTAACGTTTTTCACGAAAAAATGACATTCAGTTACCGGTTTGGGCGCGCTTGTTGCATTCAACCCCATATCGTCGACAACGGCACCCGCATGGAAGTGAGTGTTTCGCGATAAGAAACAGTGGCGTTTCAATGCGCACCAAGGAAGACGGCAAACGCGGAGAGGCGTTTTAAAACAGCATTGAAGTTGTCAGTCCCGTTACATTCGGACTGTGAATTTGCGACATGGAGCTAGCAATTTACGACAGCCTCGTAAAGAAGCTGAAAGGAAAGATGGGTAAGTATCGTCAATAGGGTCTGCGTGATATAACTTTGCGCCGACACAAAAAAGAAAGAGCCGCCCAGATAAAAATACAGGTGGGACGGCAGTACTCTTCCTAAAACCAAAGGAGCAAATCACGATGCGCGTGATGAAGTGGAGCATGATCGCCCTGGCTGTTTCAGCAGGCACCTCGCAGTTCGCAATGGCGTCCGCCCAGGACGATTCCAAGGGCTTTGTTGAAGACAGTACGTTCAGCATTAACACTCGCGCTCTGTACTTCAGCCGCGATTTCCGTAATGAGCCAGCGGGCGGTTACGACACCGTCAACGGCAAGCGTAAAAGCCGGGCTGAAGAAACTGGCTTAGGCTTCAATGCTCTGTACGAGTCCGGCTTCACCCAAGGCACTATAGGTGTCGGTGTTGACGTAATCGGCCTGCTGGGCGTGAAACTCGACAGCGGTAAGGGTCGTGCAGGTACCGGCCTGTTCCCAACCGGCTCCGATGGTCGTTCACAAGACGATTACTCCAAAGGCGGTGGCGCCGTTAAGTTCCGTATCTCCAATACCGTCCTGAAAATCGGTGACCAGTACACCACAGCTCCAGTGTTCGCTTCCGATGACAGCCGTCTGCTGCCAGAGCTGCCACAAGGCATCTCGATCACAAGCAACGAGATCAAGGGCCTGAAACTGGAAGGCGGTCACTTCACTTCCAGCGTCGCGCAGAGCCAGACCTACCATGACAGCCTGGGCCTGACGAAGACCGACTTTGTCGGCGGCGTCTACTCGTTTACCCCAGAGTTCACCGGCAGCCTGTACTACGCGAAAACCGAAGATTACTTCCGCAAGTACTACAGCAACCTGAACTGGACCCATGCACTTAGCGACGACCAGTCGTTCGCCTTGGACTTCAACATCTACGACACCAAGAGCGACGGTGCCGGCCTGCAGCGCGCCGAAAAAGATGGCACGACCAAGCTCGACAACCGCGCATTCAGCTTGCAGGGTGCTTACACCATCGGTGCTCACACCTTTACCCTGGCAGCCCAGAAGGTTACCGGCGACGGCGACTACGGCTACGGTGTAGACGGCGGCGGCACAGTGTTCCTGGCCAACTCCATTGCCCGTTCCGACTTCAACGCCGAAGGCGAGAAGTCTTACCAGGCTCGTTACGACATTAACATGGCAACCTTCGGCATTCCTGGCCTGAGCTTCATGACTCGTTACGTAACCGGTAGCGGCGCCAACACCGCCACCACCTCGAACGGTAAAGAGTGGGAACGCGACATCGAAGCCAAGTACGTGATCCAAAGCGGTCCTGCCAAAGACCTGAGCCTGCGTCTGCGTCAAGCGACCTATCGCTCCGGTGATGGCGTGTACTACGGTTCGCCTTCGATCGACGAACTGCGTCTGATCGCGAACTACCCGCTGAACATCCTGTAATTGCCGGTTCAATTACAACGATGACTTAAGGCCTCGGCCTTAAACAAAAAAGCCGCTCCCCTGTTTACAAGGGAGCGGCTTTTTATTGCAGTTTTATTTCAGCAACTAAATAACTAGCAAGCTAACTAACGAGATTCAGATGACACGTTTAACCTGACCTTTCGGCCAAGTTAAACACGCGTCTTTCGCTTACTTCGGTACTGCTTCCTGCATGACTCGAATAACGCGCTGCGGAAATGGAATATCAATCCCCGCGGCCTTTAAACGGTCACGCGACAGTTCATTAAGCATGAACACTACATCCCAATAATCCGGGGTGTTGGTCCAGCAGCGCAGGGAAACGGTGATCGAGCTATCGCCCAAGGTCGAAACCACGGCCACTGCAGCCGGATCAGTCAATACGCGCGGGTCTTTTGCCAGTTCCAGCAGCACTTCACGGGCTTTCTGCAGATCAGCCTCGTAGTCCACACCCACATCAAACACTACCTTGCGGGTCGGCTGACGGTTGGTGTTGGTGATAATGCCGTTGGACAGGATGCCGTTGGGCACGATCACGGTCTTGTTGTCGCCGGTACGCAGTACGGTATGGAAGATCTGGATGCTATCGACAGTCCCCGATGTGCCCTGGGCTTCGATCCAGTCACCAATGCGGAACGGGCGGAACAACAGAATCAGCACGCCACCGGCGAAGTTGGCCAGGCTGCCTTGCAACGCCAGGCCGATGGCCAGGGTAGCGGCACCGATGGCAGCCACGAACGAGGTGGTCGCCACGCCGATCATCGACGCCACACTGACGATCAGCATGACTTTCAGCGCGATGTTCGCAAGGCTGGTGATGAAGTGCTGCAGCGCCAGGTCCGCGTTCCGCATGGCCAGCAGGCGGCCCACGCGGTGGGTCAATACGTTGATCAGCCACCAGCCGATGGCCAGGGTGATCACCGCCAGCAACACCCGGCTGCCATATTCCATGATCATCGGGATCCACGACTGTGAAGTCTTGATCAAGTGATCCATTTCAGCGTTTAAATCCATGTAGCGTCTCCTGTATGGCGGATGTGCGGTTTTATTGGCGGCCTAATAACGCAAATGAGCCCCGTAGGGCTCAAGTGCAGGCACAGGTTCTGGGGCGTGGGACGTCAAAAAAACCCACAGGTTCCCCAAAGTGCCATCAGTCGCGGAAGTTATTGAACTGCAGCGGCATATCGAAGGTCTTGGCGCGCAGGGCGGCAATGGCGTCCTGCAGATCATCGCGCTTCTTGCCGGTGACGCGAACCTGCTCACCCTGGATGGCAGCCTGGACTTTCAGCTTGGCATCCTTGATATGGGCGACGATCTTCTTCGCCAGCTCCTTGTCGATGCCTTCCTTGAGTACGGCTTCCTGCTTCATCAGCTTGCCGGAGGCGTAGGCGTCCTTGATTTCAAGGCACTGCGCGTCGATCTTGCGCTTGACCAGTGACAGTTTGAGGATCTCGATCATCGCTTCCAGTTGGAAATCGGCTTCAGCGGTCAGGTTGACAGTCAGTTCCTTTTCCTTGAATTCGAAGCTGCCCTTGCCTTTCAAGTCATAGCGGCGGTCCAGCTCCTTGACGGCGTTCTCGACGGCGTTGGTGACTTCGTGTTTGTCCAGTTCAGATACCACGTCGAACGAAGGCATGTGATTTCTCCAATATAAGGGGCCGGCTCAGTAGAGATGGAGCGCGCCCGAGCTAAAATGCCGGGGCATTATAGCGGTTCTTTCGTCCCGTTCACTGTGAGCGACCCTACGGAGCAAAAACTGATGTCGACCATCTGGCATATTCTCGGCGCCGGCAGCCTGGGCACACTGTGGGCCACCCGCCTGGCTCGCGCCGGCGTGCCCGTCAGGTTGATCCTGCGCGATGCCGCGCGCCTGGCCAGCTACCGGGCTTCACCCGGTTTGACCCTGGTGGAACACGGCGTAGCCCACACCTACCCGGTGTTCGCCGAAAAACCCGACAGCCCCGAGCCGATTCATCGCCTGCTGGTGGCCTGCAAGGCCTACGACGCCGAGGGCGCTGTCGCACAGCTGCAACATCGCCTGGCACCGGACGCCGAGCTGATCCTGCTGCAAAACGGCCTCGGCAGCCAGGACGCGGTAGCCGCGCAACTGCCCCAGGCGCGCTGCATTTTTGCCTCCAGCACCGAAGGCGCGTTTCGCGACGGTGACTGGCGCGTGGTATTTGCCGGCCATGGCTACACCTGGCTGGGGGACGCGAGCCACCCTACCCCACCGATCTGGCTGGAGGATCTGCACACCGCCGGCATCCCCCACGAATGGAGTACCGACATTCTGACGCGGCTGTGGCGCAAGCTGGCGCTCAATTGCGCGATCAACCCGCTGACCGTGCTTTACCAATGCCGCAACGGCGAGCTGCAAAGCCATCAATGTGAAGTCGCGACCCTGTGCGCCGAACTCGGCGAACTGCTGGAATGCTGCGGCCAGCCCGCTGCCGCGCTGGATCTGCAGCATGAAGTGGAACGGGTCATCCAGGCCACGGCCGCCAACTACTCCTCCATGTACCAGGACGTGGCCAACGCCCGCCGCACCGAAATCAGCTACCTGTTGGGCTATGCTTGCCAGGCGGCTGCCCGTCACCAATTGAGCCTGCCGCATTTGCAACAGCTGCAAGTGCGCCTGGTTGACCAGTTACTTGCACGCGGATTGCCCCGCGACTGAGCCACGCGCTACCCTGCCCGCCTGTCTATCACCTGGGAAAACCCTGATGCCGCTGCGCCAGCGTCTAGAAAACCTACCGGTCGGGCAGAAACTGCTGGCCGCCCTGCTGGTGCTGCTGACCACCGTCTTGCTGGTGGCCAACCTGACCTTTATCAGTGCCGCCTACTGGATCTCCCAGGAAAGCATGGCACCCCAGGCCTTGCAGGCCATCGGCCGGCTGGTATCCAACCCAGCCCTCGCTGCCGAAGCCCTCGAATCCCCGGCCAAGGCCGATGCGCTGCTCAATGAACTGACCAGCTATTCGCCCCTGCGCGCTGCCGCCCTGTACGACAGCGAAGGCAATCTCCTGGCGCAGATGCAACACGGCGATCGCCTGCACCTGCCGGACAACTACCGGCATATCGAAGCCTGGCGAGTGACCGAGTTTCGCAGTAACCAGGTCATCACCCTGCCCCGCCCCGGCCAAGCGTCCGGTCACCTGCTGCTGGTGGCCAGCAGTGAACTGCCGGTGGCCTTCTATACCGGTACATTGACGGCGAGCCTGGGCATCCTGATTTTCAGTGTGCTGCTGTGGCTGATCATCGCCCGGCAGATCAAACGCCTGATCACCCGGCCGATCCATGAACTCGAAGAACTGTCGCGCCAGGTAACCCGCGAAGAGAACTACGCCCTGCGTGCCAGCCGTGGCAACCACGATGAAATCGGCAGCCTGGCCGAAGCCTTCAACACCATGTTGTCGCGCATCGAAGCCCGTGAGCAGCAGCTCAAACGCGCGCGGGACGATTCCCAGGCGGCCTACGACCAGGCACAAGGGTTGGCCGAAGAGACACGCCACACCAACCGCAAGCTGGAGCTGGAAGTCCAGGTGCGCAGCAAGATCGAGAAAAAACTCACCGGTTTCCAGAACTACCTGAACAGCATCATCGACTCCATGCCTTCGGCACTGATCGCCTTGGACGAACAGCTCTACGTCACCCAATGGAATCAGGAGGCCACGGCCTTGTCCGGCACGCGCCTGGATGAAGCGCTGAATCAACCGATCTACCTCGCCTTCCAGCCGCTCAAGCCCTACCTGCCGCAGATCAAGGCCACGGTGGAGCAACACACGGTGGAACGCATCGAGCGCGTTACCTGGATCAAGGACGACGAACCCAAGCATTACGCCCTGACCTTCTACCCGCTGATGGGCGGTGCCGGGCGCGGCGTGGTGATCCGTATCGACGACATCACCCAGCGCCTGTCACTGGAAGAAATGATGGTGCAGTCGGAAAAAATGCTCTCCGTCGGCGGGCTTGCTGCCGGCATGGCCCACGAGATCAACAACCCGCTGGGGGCGATCCTGCATAACGTGCAGAACATTCGCCGTCGCCTGTCCCCGGACCTGCCCAAGAACCTGGAGCATGCCGAACAGGTGGGCATTGAGCTGGACACCGTCAACCGCTACCTGCAAAGCCGCGAAGTGCCGCAATTGCTCGACGGCATCCAGCAGGCGGGGGCACGGGCGGCGAAAATCGTCACCCACATGCTCAGTTTCAGCCGCCGCAGCAACCGGCAGATGGCACCTTGCGACTTGCCGGCGCTGATCGACCAGGCGGTAGAGATCGCCGGTAACGACTTTGACCTGGCCATTGGCTTCGACTTCAAGGGCCAGGCGATCATCCGTCAGTTCGATCCGCAACTGGGCCCGGTGCCCGGCACTGCCAACGAACTCGAACAGGTGCTGCTCAACCTGCTGAAAAACGCCGCCCAGGCCATTCATCTACGTGAAGACGACAGCGAGCCGGGGCGCATCATCCTGCGCACGCGCCTCAACCCGCCGTGGGCAGAAATCCAGGTGGAAGACAACGGCATCGGCATGAGCGAGAACGTGCGCAAACGCACCTTCGAGCCGTTCTTTACCACCAAGGAAATCGGCCAGGGCACCGGGCTTGGGCTGTCGGTGTCGTATTTCATCATCACCAACAACCACAAAGGCCAGATGGAAGTGCACTCCACCCTCGGCCAGGGCACCTGCTTCACCTTGCGCCTGCCCTTGGCGGGCCAACTGCCACCTTACGAACTCACCCAACTGGAGCACTGACCATGGGCTTTCGCCTGTCGAAGATTTACACCCGTACCGGCGATAAAGGCGAAACCGGCCTCGGCGACGGTCGCCGCGTGCCCAAGGACCATCCACGGGTGGAAGCCATCGGCGAAGTGGATACGTTGAACAGTCAGCTCGGATTATTGCTGGCCTATCTCGAAGCACTCGGCGGGCAGTATCCAGGCTTACAGGATGTGATCGAGGTGCTGACGCCTTGCCAGCATCGATTGTTCGATCTGGGCGGCGAGTTGGCGATGCCAGAGTACAAAGCCCTGAATGCAGCAGAAGTGGATCGGCTGGAAGCGGCGATTGATCGCTGGAATGAGGAAGTGGGGCCGCTGGAAAACTTTATCTTGCCTGGTGGTTCAGCGCTGATTGCCCAGGCCCATGTGTGCCGCAGCCTGGCGCGCAGTGCCGAGCGACGCTGTCAGCACCTGAATGCAGTGGAACCGCTGGAAGGGGTGGGGTTGGCGTATATCAATCGGTTGTCGGATTTGCTGTTTGTGGCCGCGCGGGTGATTGCCAAGCGCCAGGGTGTTACAGAAGTGTTGTGGCAGGCGGCGGCAAAGCCACACTGATGATGATTCGGTGACTGATAGGCCTCATCGGGGGCAAGCGCCCTCCCACATTTTGATCACATTCCAAAGTTGGAACTCGGTCGAATGTGGGAGGGGGCTTGCCCCCGATAGGGTCCTTCAGAGCACCATCAAACCTCAGGCCAGAACGCCCGGATCCCTGCGACACCTTGAGCGCCGGCTTCCCACGCCTGCTCCCGCTGCGCAGGCCCTACCCCACCCAACAGAAACACCGGTTTGCTGAACCCACGGATCAACTCCGCCGCCGGCTCCCAGCCCAACGGCTGGGCATCGGGATGGGTCTGGGTCGGCTGCACCGGCGACAGCGTGACAAAATCCACGTCCATCAATTGCGCCAATGCCAGTTCTTCCGCGTTATGGCATGACGCCGCCAACCAGCGATCCTTCGGCAATGGCCGACCTTTGCTCGCATATTTGCGCAGTTGAGCCGAGGTCATATGCCAGCCGGCCGCCGGGAAGTCCCCGAGCCATTCAAACGGCCCCTTGAGCATCAACTGCGCCTTACCGGCGCACAGGCCCACCGCATCTACCGCGAGGTCGCGGTATTTGGGGTCGTAACCGTTGGGCGCACGCAGCTGGATCAGCTTGATACCGCCGGCGACAGCCTTTTGAATCCCGCGCAAGAGCGTTGGCGTTTCCAGCTCGCCGGGAGTGATCAGGTAGTCGGCGGGCAAGCGCGCAGCAGCCACGATCGGCGCATTGGCTGCTGGAAACTCATAGTTGGGCAGATCCCGCGGGGCCACCCATTCCAGCGGTTGTCCCTCGGCACCGTGGGGCTCGCCGGTAAAGGCCGAGACTTCCCAGACATCCAGCAACACCTGCTTGTCCGGGTAGTCATGCTGCACCTTGATCAGCGGTCGCGCCGTGGTGACCTGGATACCCAGCTCTTCCTGCAATTCACGGGACAGGGCCGTGGCGACCGACTCATCGGCCTCCACCTTGCCACCGGGAAACTCCCAGAGACCGCCCTGATGCTGGGTATCGGCACGGCGCGCCAGCAGGATCCTGCCGTCGACACCGCGGATCACCGCTGCTGCTACATGCACTCGTTTCACCGCGCTTATCCTCTTCTATCAGGTACGGTATTCCGCATTGATCTTCACGTACTCGTGGGACAGGTCGGTGGTCCAGATGGTTTCGCTGCACTCACCACGACCGAGTTCGATGCGGATGGTGATTTCTTCCTGCTGCATCACCGCCGAGCCCTGGGCTTCGGTGTAGGTTTCGGCGCGGGCGCCACGGCTGGCGATGCACACGTCGCCAAGGAACACGTCGATCTTGCTCACGTCCAGGTCCGGCACACCGGCACGGCCGACGGCAGCCAGTATGCGGCCCCAGTTCGGGTCGGAGGCGAACAGCGCGGTCTTGATCAGCGGCGAGTGGGCCACGGTGTAGCCGACATCCAGGCATTCCTGGTGGTTGCCGCCGCCGTTGACTTCAACCGTCACGAACTTGGTCGCGCCTTCGCCGTCACGCACGATGGCCTGGGCCACTTCCATGCACACCTCGAACACCGCTTGCTTCAGCGCCGCGAACAGCGGGCCGCTGGTGGAGGTGATTTCCGGCAGGTTGGCTTTACCGGTGGCGATCAGCATGCAGCAATCGTTGGTCGAGGTATCGCCGTCGATGGTGATGCGGTTGAACGACTTGTTGGCGCCATCCAGCATCAGGCTGTGCAGCACGTCGCGGGAGACCTTGGCGTCGGTGGCGATATAGCCAAGCATGGTGGCCATGTTCGGGCGGATCATGCCCGCGCCTTTGCTGATGCCGGTCACGGTGACCGTCACGCCATCGTGCACGAACTGGCGGCTCGCACCTTTTGGCAGGGTATCGGTGGTCATGATGCCGGTGGCGGCGGCTGCCCAGTTATCCACAGACAAGTCATCCAGCGCGGCTTGCAGGGCGCCTTCGATTTTCTCCACCGGCAGCGGCTCACCGATGACCCCGGTGGAGTACGGCAGCACCTGGCTGGCGTCCACACCGGCCAGTTGGGCCAGCTTGGCGCAGGTGCGCGCAGCGGCGACCAGTCCAGGCTCGCCGGTACCAGCGTTGGCATTACCGGTATTGGTCAGCAGGTAACGGATCGGGCCGGCAACACGTTGTTTGGCCAGGATCACCGGCGCGGCGCAGAAGGCGTTGAGGGTGAACACGCCCGCAACGGTCGAGCCTTCGGCACAGCGCATCACCACCACATCCTTGCGCCCTGGGCGCTTGATGCCGGCCGAAGCGATACCGAGTTCAAAACCGGCAACCGGGTGCAATGTGGGCAAAGGACCAAGACCAACAGCCATGAATGCGCTCCTTAAAAATAGGTGATGTCTGTGCCGTCGTGATCGACGGTGAAATTAATGGCAAAACGCCGCGACGGCAGAGGCCGGTCGCGGCGCGGGGTGTTGCAGCGTCAGGCGAAAATCTTATTCGATCTGGCCGTGGCAGTGTTTGAATTTCTTGCCCGAACCGCAGTAGCACAGTTCGTTGCGGCCCAGCTTCTGATCGTTGCGTACCGGGGTCTGGGCCAGGGCCACATCGACCTCCTCGCCCAACACCTCAGGTACTTCCAGGCCCGGCGCTTCGTCGTGCTGGAACTGCATGCGCGCCGCCAGTGCTTCGGCTTCCTGACGCAGGCGAGCTTCTTCCTCGACCGGGTCTTCGCGACGCACTTGAACGTGGGACAGCACACGAATCGAATCGCGCTTGATCGAATCCAGCAACTCGGAGAACAGCGTGAACGACTCGCGCTTGTACTCCTGCTTCGGGTTCTTCTGGGCATAGCCACGCAGGTGGATGCCGTGACGCAGGTGATCCATGGTCGACAGGTGGTCTTTCCACAGGTCGTCCAGCACGCGCAGTACGATTTGCTTCTCGAAGGTGCGCAGTGCTTCGGCACTCGCCTGCTCTTCCTTCTCGTTGTACGCGGCCAGCAGCTCGGTCATGAGCTTCTCGCGCAGGGTCTCTTCGTACAGGTGGTCGTCTTCGTCGAGCCATTGCTGGACCGGCAAGTCGACACCGAAGTCGCTCTTCAATGCAGCTTCCAGACCGGCGACGTCCCACTGCTCAGGCAGCGATTGTGGCGGGATATGGGCGCTGACGGTGGCGTTGAGCACGTCCTGACGGAAATCGGCGATGGTCTCGCCAATGTTGTCGGCGGCCAGCAACGTGTTACGCATGTGATAGATCACTTTACGCTGTTCGTTGTTGACGTCATCGAACTCGAGCAGTTGCTTACGAATGTCGAAGTTACGGCCTTCGACCTTGCGCTGGGCCTTCTCGATGGCATTGGTCACCATGCGGTGCTCGATCGCTTCACCGGACTGCATGCCCAGGGCCTTCATGAAGTTCTTCACCCGATCCGAGGCGAAGATACGCATCAGGCTGTCTTCCAGGGACAGGTAGAAGCGGCTGGAACCGGCGTCACCCTGGCGGCCGGCACGACCACGCAGCTGGTTGTCGATACGACGCGATTCGTGACGCTCGGACGCGATCACCTGCAAGCCACCGGATTCCAGCACGGCCTGGTGGCGTTTCTGCCAGTCGGCCTTGATCTGGGCGATCTGCTCGGGGGTCGGGTTGTCCAGCGAAGCCACTTCCACTTCCCAGTTGCCGCCCAACAGGATGTCGGTACCACGACCGGCCATGTTGGTGGCGATGGTCAGCGCGCCTGGGCGACCGGCCTGGGCAATGATCTCGGCTTCTTTTTCGTGGAACTTGGCGTTGAGGACCTTGTGCTCGATGCCTTCCTTGTTGAGCAGGTTGGAGACGTGCTCGGAAGTCTCGATGGTGGCGGTACCCACCAGGATCGGACGACCCTGGGCCATGCCGTCCTTGATGTCGTTGATGATCGCCGCGTATTTCTCTTCGGCGGTCAGGAACACCAGGTCGTTGAAGTCTTTACGGGCCAGCGGCTTGTTCGGCGGGATGACCACTACCGACAGACCGTAGATCTGGTGGAATTCGAACGCTTCGGTGTCGGCGGTACCGGTCATGCCGGACAGCTTGTTGTACAGACGGAAGTAGTTCTGGAACGTGGTGGATGCCAACGTCTGGCTTTCGGCCTGGATGTTAAGCACTTCCTTGGCTTCGATGGCCTGGTGCAGGCCTTCGGACAGACGACGACCCGGCATGGTACGACCGGTGTGTTCGTCAACCAGTACGACCTGGCCGTCCTGCACGATGTATTCGACGTTGCGGTGGAACAGCTTGTGGGCGCGCAGGCCGGCATACACGTGGGTCAACAGGCCCAGGTTGTGTGCCGAGTAGAGGCTTTCGCCCTCGGCCAGCAGGCCGATCTGGGTCAGCATATCTTCGACGAACTGGTGACCGGCTTCGTTGAGTTCAACCTGGCGGGTCTTCTCGTCGATGGTGAAGTGACCTTCTTTGGTCACCACGCCTTCCACTTCCTCGATGTGCTGCTCAAGACGCGGGATCAACTTGTTGATCTCGGTGTACAGGCGCGAGCTGTCTTCGGCCTGGCCGGAGATGATCAGTGGGGTACGGGCTTCGTCGATGAGGATGGAGTCGACTTCGTCGATCACGGCAAAGTTGAGTTCGCGCTGGAATTTTTCTTCCATGCTGAACGCCATGTTGTCGCGCAGGTAGTCGAAACCGAATTCGTTGTTGGTGCCGTAGGTAATGTCGGCGGCGTAGGCGGCGCGTTTCTCTTCCGGCGGCTGGAACGGCGTTACCACGCCGACGGTCAGGCCGAGGAATTCATACAGCGGGCGCATCCAGTTGGCGTCCCGGCGAGCCAGGTAGTCGTTCACCGTCACAACGTGCACGCCCTTGCCGGACAGTGCGTTGAGGTAAACACCCAGGGTTGCCACCAGGGTCTTGCCTTCACCGGTACGCATTTCGGCAATCATGCCTTCATGCAAGGTCATGCCGCCGATCAACTGGACGTCGAAGTGGCGCATGCCCATGACACGCTTACCGGCTTCACGGGCAACCGCAAAGGCTTCGGGAAGCAGCTTGTCGAGGGTTTCACCTTTGGCTATGCGGGCCTTGAACTCTTCGGTCTTGGCGCGCAATTGCTCGTCCGAAAGAGCAACCATCTGCTCTTCGAAGGCATTGACCAGCTGCACCGTCTTGAGCATGCGTTTGACTTCGCGCTCATTCTTGCTTCCAAAAAGTTTCTTTAACAAAGGCGCAAACATATCGGCAGGTTCTTCCACACATAGGGATGGAGGGCGCACCGTGAGTGGCCCGAGCAGCCCTCACGGCCGCATGCGAACGCGCATTCTACCCGGAATCGTGGGTGAGGAAAGTGGCGTTGTTCCCCGAGGCTGGCATGGGGCTATGAGAGGGCTTGTTTAAAATAAGGGCTTTTGCGCGAACTTCAACCCGTGGAGCTTATGGATTTTGTGGATAAAGCCCCGGCAATGCATTGCCCGGGGCCGCGTAGACGCTTTCTGCTAAGATGGCCGCTCTGTTACTTAAGGTGTCCAATCATGGCATTTCGCCCTCTTACAGCCCGCGCCCCCAGCGTGTTGCTTCGCGAAGCCAAGCCGTTGAAAGCCATCTTTGGCCATGCGCAGCGCTTGGGCCATTTGCAACGCCTGCTCGAAAGCCAACTGCAACCGGCCGCCCGCGAACACTGCCATGTGGCGTCCTGGCGTGAAGGCAACCTGCTGCTGATTGTCACAGATGGTCACTGGGCGACCCGCCTGCGCTATCAGCAAAAACGCCTGCAGCGTCAATTAATGGCATTCGATGAGTTTGCCAGCTTGACGCGCATCCAGTTCAAGGTGCAGCCGCCGACCGTACAGCAAGGCGCGGCAGGCCACACGATGGACTTGTCGGAGACGGCGGCCGAGACGATTCAGGCCACGGCCGACGGCATCAGCGATCCGGGCTTGCGCGCGGCACTTGAGCGGCTGGCCGCCCATGGCAAGCCCAAGCCCTGAACCGCTACTTGCGCTTGCTGCCCCCCAGCAAAGACCCCAACAAACCACGCACCAGTTGGCGCCCCATCTGATTGGCCGCCTGCTGCATCGCGGATTTCAGCGCCTTGCCTGCGGTGGTTCCCAGAAACGCCCCGGCCTTGTCAGTGAAGCTAGGTTCTTCGTACGCCTGCCTGGCCTCTTCGGTCGGTCCAAGCTCCTTGCGCGCCATCAATACTTCATAGGCCGACTCGCGATCAATCGGCTTGTCATAGCGCCCCTGCAACGGCGAACTGGTCACCAATGCGACGCGTTCAGCGGCGCTGAGCGGCCCGATTCGCGATTGCGGCGGAGCGACCAATATGCGCTGGACGACTTCCGGGGTACCTTTTTCCTGCAACGTGCCCACCAATGCCTCACCGGTGCCCAACTCGGTCAATACCGATAAAGCATCAAACGCCGGGTTCGGCCGGAACCCGTCTGCTACCGCCCGCAAGGATTTCTGTTCTTTCGTGGTGAATGCCCGCAGGCCATGCTGGACCCGCAACCCCAGTTGCGCCAGCACGCTGTCCGGCAGATCGCCCGGTGATTGGGTAACGAAATACACCCCCACACCTTTGGAGCGAATCAGCCGCACCACTTGCTCCAGGCGCTCTTGCAAAGCCTTGGGCGTGTCGGCGAACAACAAATGCGCCTCGTCGAAAAACAGCGCCAGCAACGGTTTGTCGGCATCGCCGCGCTCCGGCAGTTGCTCGAACAATTCCGCCAACAGCCACAGCAGGAAGGTCGCGTACACCTTCGGGGCTTCATGCACCAGGCGGCTGGCGTCTAACAGATGGATACGCCCGCGCCCATCGCTGGTGGGCTGCAAGATGTCTTCAAGCTGCAAGGCCGGCTCGCCAAACAGGGCCTCGGCGCCCTGCTGCTCCAATACTGCCAGGCGCCGCAACAGCGCCTGGCTGGAGCCGGTGGTCATCAGCGCCGCGTCTTCGCCGAGCAACTCCGGGTGATAGCGCAGGTGGTTGAGCAGTGCCTTGAGGTCCTTGAGATCCAGCAGCAACAGGCCTTCGCGATCCGCCACCTTGAAGGCCGCATAAAGGGCCGACTGCTGGCTGTCGGTGAGTTCCAGCAAACTGCCGAGCAACAACGGCCCCATTTCGCTGATGGTGGTGCGCAGCGGATGACCGGACTGCCCATGGATGTCCCACAGCGTGACGGGGTACGCCTTGGCTGTGTAATTAAGGAAAGGCATGCCGGCGATACGCTCTGCCACCTTGCCCTGGGGGGTGGCGGCGGCACCCAGGCCACAGAGGTCACCTTTGATATCAGCCGCAAATACCGCCACGCCCGCATCACTGAAGGCTTCGGCCAGGCGTTGCAACGTGACCGTCTTGCCGGTGCCCGTGGCGCCGGCGATCAACCCGTGACGGTTGGCCAGGCGCATGGCCTGGGCAATGGGCTGGCCGTCAAGACCGGCCCCGATAAGGAGTTGCGTGGAGTCAGGCATTTCGTCACCCATGGTTAATCTTTAATGTCGCCAGGTCGATAAGACAGATGTGAGACCTACAAAGTCTAAAAAACGCTCAGATAGTTCCTACAGGGACCAACGGAAATATCAAACTTTTTTGACGCTACCCTCCCGCGTGTTCCACAAGGACGCGCTTCGGATATTAAGACCTTAGCGGACCCTTCAAGCTATGAATAAAAACTTGCGTTTCAGCCATAAAATCCTGCTTGCAGCCTCCCTTATCGTCATCGCGGCCTTCGCACTGTTCACCCTCTACAACGACTACCTGCAACGCAACGCCATTCGCGACGACCTCAACAATTACCTGCATGAAATGGGCGATGTCACCGCCAGCAACATTCAGACCTGGCTCACCGGGCGCATTGCGCTGGTGGAAAACGCGGCACAAAACATCGCCATCAACCCTGAGCCTTCGACCGTTGCCAGCCTGCTGGAGCAGAAAGCCCTGACGTCGTCCTTCATGGCTACCTACGTGGGCGACAGCAAAGGGGCCTTCACCATCCGCCCCGACACGAAGATGTCAGATGGCTTCGACCCACGCGTTCGGCCTTGGTACAAGGGCGCCCAAAGCAGCAACGGCTCAACACTGACCGAACCGTATATCGATGCCGCTACCGGGCAGTTGATCATTTCCATCGCCACCCCCAGCGCCAAAGGCGGCCAGAGCATCGGCGTGGTGGGCGGCGACCTGAGCCTGCAAACCCTGGTGGATAACATTGGTGCGCTGAACTTCGGCGGCATGGGCTACGCGTTCCTGGTCAGCGCCGACGGCAAAGTGCTGGTGCACCCGGACAAAAACCTGGTGATGAAAACCCTGGCCGACATGTATCCAAAAAACACGCCGAAGATCAGCGGCGACTTCAGTGAAGTCCAAGCCAACGGCAAGGACAACATCGTGACCTTCAGACCGATCAAGGGCCTGCCGTCGGTGAACTGGTACCTGGGCATTTCGGTGGATAAAGACAAATCCTACGCCATGCTCAGCGAATTCCGCACCTCGGCGGTGATCGCCACGCTCATTGCGGTGGTGATCATCATTGCCTTGTTGGGCATGCTGATTCGCGTCCTGTTGCAACCGCTGCACGTGATGACCCGTGCCATGCAAGACATCGCCGACGGCGAAGGTGACCTGACTCGCCGCCTGACCATCGAGAATCACGATGAGTTCGGCACCCTGGGCACTGCATTCAATCGCTTCGTGGAGCGGATTCATACATCCATCCGCGAAGTATCCTCGGCCACCGAACAGGTCAATGAAGTCGCACTTCGGGTTGTCAGCGCGTCCAACTCGTCGATGGTCAACTCCGACGAACAGGCCAACCGCACCAACAGCGTTGCCGCCGCGATCAACGAACTGGGCGCCGCCGCCCAGGAAATCGCCCGTAACGCCGCACAAGCCTCCAATCAGGCCAGCGATGCGCGCCACCTGGCCGAAGACGGTCAACAGGTGGTTGAGCGCAATATCAAGGCGATGACTCAGCTGTCTGCAATGATCAGTGCTTCAAGCAGCAATATCGAAGCACTTAACAGCAAGACGGTGAATATCGGCCAGATTCTCGAAGTGATCACCAGTATTTCCCAGCAAACCAACCTGCTGGCATTGAACGCTGCCATCGAAGCTGCACGCGCCGGGGAAGCCGGGCGCGGGTTTGCGGTGGTCGCCGATGAAGTGCGTAACCTGGCCCATCGCACCCAGGAATCGGCACAGCAAGTACAAAAGATGATCGAGGAACTGCAAGTCGGCGCCCGAGACTCCGTCAGCACCATGAGCGACAGCCAGCGCCATAGCCATGACAGCGTGGAAATCGCCAACCTGGCCGGTGAGCGCCTTAACAGCGTGACCCAACGTATTGGCGAGATCGACGGCATGAACCAATCGGTGGCCACCGCCACTGAGGAGCAGACCTCGGTCGTGGAGTCGATCAACATGGACATCACCGAGATCAACACCCTCAATCAGGAAGGTGTGGAAAACCTGCAATCGACGCTGCGCGCATGCGCCGACCTGGAACAACAGGCGGCGCGGTTGAAACAGCTGGTGGGGAGCTTCCGGATCTGATCCAGGCACCCGTCGCTGGATTCAGCGGCGGGTTATTTTTCTTCTATGGATTGGGACGTTTCCTGTTCCTGCTCCCACAACTCGGCGGCACCTGGAAATTCGGTGCCGTCGTCACTGTCCAGCTCGTCCGGGTCATACCGGCTCAAACACCCCTCACCCAGTGTCGCGGGGGCTTTGGAGGTCGCTTTGTCGAATGGGTCACTCATCACTCAATCCTCAACGGCAGACAAAGAAAAAGGGCCTGCAGCGATTTAACGCCCAGGCCCTCCATTCTTCAATCCGAACGCGTTGATCAGAACACGACGGTCTTGTTGCCGTGCACCAGCACGCGGTCTTCCAGGTGATAGCGCAGGCCACGGGCCAGTACCATCTTCTCGACATCCCGACCAAACCGCACCATGTCCTCAATGCTGTCGCTGTGGCTGACGCGCACCACGTCCTGCTCGATGATCGGACCGGCATCCAGCTCTTCGGTGACGTAATGGCAGGTTGCGCCAATCAACTTCACGCCACGCAGCGAAGCCTGGTGGTAAGGCTTGGCCCCCACAAACGACGGCAGGAAGCTGTGGTGAATGTTGATCACCTTGCCCGCGTATTCGCGGCACAGCTCCGGCGGCAGGATCTGCATGTAGCGCGCCAGCACGACCACGTCGGCCTCGTGCTGCTTGACCAGGCGAGAGACCTCGGCGAACGCCGGCTCCTTGTCCTGCGGGTTGACGGGCACGTGGTAGTAGGGAATGCCATGCCACTCGACCATGCTGCGCAGGTCGTCATGGTTGGAGATCACGCAAGCGATCTCGCAGTCCAGCTCATCGCTGTGCCAGCGGTGCAGCAAGTCAGCCAGGCAGTGGGATTCGCGGCTGGCCATCAACACCACGCGCTTTTTCTGCTCGGTGTCGGTGATGTGCCAGGTCATCGAAAACTCTTCTGCGATTGGCGCAAATGCCTCGCGGAAAGCCTCAAGACCAAAGGGCAGCGTGTCGGCACGGATTTCGTGACGCATGAAGAACCAACCGCTGAGATTGTCCGAGTGATGACTCGCCTCGGTGATCCAGCCGTTGTGGGAGGCCAGAAAGTTACTGACTTTGGCAACGATGCCGACCCGGTCCGGGCAAGCAATCACCAGCCGAAAAGTGCGCATTAGGGGGGAACTCCAGAACTTCGCAAAGGCCGCCATTCTAGCGATTGTGCAGAAAAACTGCAGTATTCGATGAGCCTTATTCTGATCCCCTGCCCTGGCCACCCCCCTTAATAGCGCATGGTTTACCAGCGCTATATGAACGAACAGCGCAAGCTGCAGCAATTATGCAAATTTTAAGGACATTATTTTCGGGGTAGCACCTATTAATTAACTCGATTGCATAGCGCCTTCACAAACATTTAAAGTAATTCACCTAAATGCGTTGTTAAATGTTTACTTGAGGAAACCGCCTGACTATTATTGGGCCACTATCCTGTCAATCAGCGTTCTACATAAGGTAGTCCACATGTCTCTGATCAACGAATACCGTGCCACCGAAGAAGCTATCAAAGAGCTGCAAGCTCGTTTGAAGAATCTGTCCCAAGATGACAAACTCAAAACCGAGCTGGAATTCGAAGGCAAACTGCGCACCCTCATGGGCGAGTACTCCAAATCCCTGCGTGACATCATCGCGCTGCTGGATCCAGAGTCGAAAGTTAAAGCACCCCGTGGCGCCGTAAAAACTACCGGTACCAAGCGTGCTCGCAAGGTCAAGCAATACAAAAACCCGCACAACGGCGAAGTGATTGAAACCAAAGGCGGCAACCACAAAACCCTGAAAGAGTGGAAAGCCAAGTGGGGCGGTGATGTGGTTGAAGGCTGGGCTACCCTGCTGGGCTAAGCTTCGCCAGGTCTGCGCTTGATACGCGACCCATTAAAAACGCCAGCCTGCTGGCGTTTTTTATTGATCGTCTTTTCTACAAACCGCTATTACGCATTCACACGAGCGGCTAAAGAGTCAGCATATTCCTGCCACTGCTCCAGCACCTGCTGCTGAAACGGCGTGGCACTAACGGCCAACTCCTGCCGAGCCTGATTAAATGCCTCCAGGGTATTCGGCGCGCCGAATTGAGGATTTTCCAAACGTTGCTGACAGAAAAGTTTCCAGCGTTGTTGCTCCTCGCTGTTCAGCGTATCGGGGAAGTTACGCGCCCGGTAGCGAAACAATAGTTCAGGCAAACGGTGATCATCAAAAGGCCACTGCTGGCTAGCTAATTGCGCAGGCTCAGCCGCCCGGACTTGCTCGCATAAGCGTCGGTCACGATCCCCGATAAAACCCTCGTAAAGCTGCTGTTCCGGGTCTGAACTCGGTGCAAAATCTTCCTCGGCGTAAATGACCGCCAACTTATCGCGCCAAAGTTCCTGTGCGTCAGTTAGCCGCAGCGCCCGCGCCTGGCAAATATCCATATCCAATTGCAGGCGTTCACGATCCTCGGCCCGCAGTACGTTCAAGGGCGCGACCACGGGGCAACGGTTGATATGCACCAACTTGAGCGGCACCGGCAGCTCACCTTCGGCAAGGTCCTCACGACGGGTATACAGGCGTTGGCGCAAGGCAGCGGCATCCAGGTCCAGCAGCCCCTGGGGATCGAGCCCCAGGTCGCAGACAATCAGCGCATTGCGGTTACGCGGGTGCCAGGCCAAGGGCAGCACGACCCCCAGGTAATGACGCTCGGCAGAAAAACGTCCGGAGATATGCACCATGGGTTGCAGCAAGCGCACCTGGTCCATCACCCGTTGCTTGCTGCGCAGTTGAAACAGCCAGTCGTATAGCTTGGGCTGCTTCTCACGAATCAGGCGCGCCAGGGCGATCGTGGCACGCACGTCGGATAACGCATCGTGGGCCTGGCCGTGGTCAATGCCGTTGGCGGCGGTCAGGCGCTCGAGCTTGAGGGTCACGCGCCCGTCCTGCTGCGGCCACTCGATGCCTTCCGGGCGCAGGGCGTAGGCAGTGCGAACCACATCGATCAGGTCCCAACGGCTGTTACCGCCCTGCCATTCCCGCGCGTAGGGATCGAAAAAATTGCGATACAGGCTGTAGCGCGTCATTTCATCGTCAAACCGCAAGGTGTTGTAGCCTGCGCCGCACGTACCCGGAGCCGCCAGTTCGGCATGTACACGGGTCATGAAATCGGCCTCGGCCAGGCCTTTTTCCGCCAGTGTTACAGGGGTGATGCCGGTAATGGCACAGGCGGCGGGATGGGGCAGGATGTCGTCGCTGGGCTGGCAGTAAAGATTGACCGGCGGGCCGACTTCGTTGAGATCGAGATCCGTGCGAATGCCGGCAACCTGGAGTGGGCGATCGCTGCGTGGGTTGATGCCGGTGGTTTCATAGTCGTACCAGAAAATGGAGGTCACGGGCTGTTCCTGTGCTGAAGATCGACAAAGTCTAGGCGTTGAGCCGTGTTCGGGGCCAGCACCAATTAAACTGTACAAACATCCAGCAAAACCTTGAATAGTTGCTTCCATCGCCGACGCTGTTAGCATCCGTGTCTCCAACCGCTCTGCACTGCCAAGGATCGCGATGCCATCAGCCCCATTGGATACCCTCTACCAGATCGAGACCCCGGAGGGCATCGACCTGCCACTTCGCCCCGCCGGCCTGGTGCCACGGGCGCTGGCATTTGCCTTCGACCTCGGCGCACGTGCCGTGATCATGGGCGTGCTGCTGGTGCCATTGGCGTTGCTCGGCAATATAGGTATCGGCCTGGGGTCGCTTCTGCTGTTCCTGGTCAGTTGGTGGTACATGGTGCTGTTCGAGGTACTCAACCAGGGCTGCTCACCGGGCAAACAGGTCATGGGCTTACGGGTCGTGCAGGACGACGGCACCCCCATAGGCTGGTCAGCGTCGCTGATTCGCAACCTCCTGCGGTTTGTCGACATGCTGCCTTTCGGCTACTTTCTCGGCGCAATCAGTTGCCTGCAACACCCTCACTTCAAACGCCTTGGCGACCTGGCCGCCGGCACCCTGGTGGTCTACCGCGAACAGCCTCTGGCACGTCCACAGGTACCTCCAGCTGCGGCACTGCGCTTGCCGTTTGCCCTGGACCTGAGTGAGCAGCGAGCGATTCTTGGCTTCGCGGAACGCCAGGGTGAACTGTCCGTAGAACGGGTACACGAGCTCGCCTCGATCCTTGCAACGCCGCTGCAAGTGTCTCCGGCCCGCGCCGTGGAGCAACTCAATGGCGTGGCCCGCGGCCTGCTGGGGCCAACATGAAGCAGAGTCTTTTCGAAAGCCGTCACCAACACCAGTGGCAATCTTTTGCCGAACAACTGAAACAGTTGGAACAAGGCAAGGCCAAGGCCAGTGACGTGGCCGATTTCCCTCATCAATACCGACGCCTATGCCAGCACCTGGCCCTCGCCCAGGAGCGCGGCTACAGCAGTTACCTGGTGGACCCCCTGCAACAACTGGCGTTGCGCGGCCATCAACAACTGTATCGCCACCGCAGCCAATTGGCGGCGAATGTGCTGGGTTTCATACTCGCCGACTTCCCGCGACTGGTGCGAGAACAGTGGCGTTTCGTGTTGATTGCCAGCCTGCTGTTCTTTGGCAGCCTGCTGGGCATTGCCCTGCTGGTCTACCTGTTCCCCGACCTGATCTACAGCATTGTCAGCCCCCAGCAGGTGGCCGAGATGCAGGGCATGTATGACCCTGAGGCCAGCCGGCTGGGGCGCGCCGCCGAACGTGCGTCGAGCGAAGACTGGATGATGTTTGGCTACTACGTCATGCACAACATCGGTATCGCCTTTCAGACATTTGCCGCCGGTTTGCTGTTCGGCCTGGGCAGTGTGTTTTTCCTGATATTCAACGGGCTGATCATCGGCGCGGTTTCCGGGCACCTGACCGAAATCGGCTATGGACAGACCTTCTGGTCATTTGTCATCGGCCATGGGGCCTTTGAGTTGACGGCCATTGCACTCGCCGGTGCCGCGGGCTTGCAACTGGGCTGGGCGTTGATCGCCCCGGGGCAACTGACCCGTGGCGAATCCCTGCGGCTCGCAGCGCGCAAGAGTGTGCAACTGCTGTGCGGTGTCATGGTGTTCCTGCTGATCGCCGCATTTATCGAAGCCTACTGGTCTTCCACCACCCAGATCGCCCCTTGGGTCAAATACCTGGTAGGCGCTGCACTCTGGCTGCTGGTGGCGACTTACCTTACCTTTGCCGGACGGACTCGCCATGCGCCTGAGTAATGCCAGCGTGGCGATTCGCCCGCGTACCGCATGGGAGGCCATGGACCTTGGGGTACTAATGGCCCGGGAACATCGCCTGCTGTTGATGAGCAGTTGGGCGCTGGTGACCCTGCCGGTTTTTGCCCTGCTTACCGCGTTGCTGTGGAAATACCCGTCCACAGCCATGTTCCTGTTCTGGTGGTTCAAACCGGCGTTCGACCGCTTGCCTCTATATATCCTCTCCAAAGCCCTGTTCGGCGAAACGCCAAGCCTTAAGCAGGCTGTGCGCGAATGGCCAAGACTGCTCAACCACCAACTGCTGGCCAGCCTGACCTGGCGCCGACTTAGCCTCAGCCGCAGTTTTGTGATGCCAGTCAGCCAGCTCGAAGGCCTGGACGGCCAGGCGCGTCAGAAACGCCTGGGCGTGCTGCAACAGCGCAATTCCGGTGCGGCGCGCTGGTTGACCACCGTTGGGGTGCACCTGGAAATCGGGTTGTGGTTCGGCTGCATGGCGCTGTTCTATCTATTCATTCCGCAACAACTTGAACTGGATTGGGATTGGCAACGGTTGGCGCTGGCGACAGGCGCCGAGGGGGTCTGGCTGGAGCACTTGAGCAACGCCTTCTACGCCTTGATCCTGGTATTTTGGGAGCCCATCTACGTCGCCTGCGGTTTCAGCCTTTATCTGAATCGTCGCACCCTACTGGAGGCGTGGGACCTGGAGCTGGTATTCCGACGCCTGCGCCAGCGCCTGAGCAATGTGGCGCCCCTGTTAATGCTGGTGCTCGGGCTGACCTTGCTGCCATTCAACCCGCCCGCCATGGCGGATGAAACCAAACCACTGCCACCCCAAAGCGCAAGCCAGTCCATCAAGTCGCTGCTGGACAAACCACCCTTCAAAAATCCGGAAACCGTCACCCGCTATCGCTTTGGCGAAGAAAAGCCCGTCGTTAAAAACAAGGCGCACAGTGACGGCAAACTTCCGGCGTGGCTGCAGGCACTACTGGACAACCTCAACAGCGATACTTTCAAGCCTGTCGCCCAAGGCCTGGAAGTACTGTTATGGAGCCTGCTTATCGGTGGCGTGGCCCTGGTGATATGGCGTTATCGGGACTGGTTGCGCACCTTTGTCAGCCAGCGCGGGGCACGTATACCCAAAGCGGCGAAACCATCACCCGCGCAATTGTTCGGCCTGGAACTGGGCACCGAGACCCTGCCTGAGGATATCGCCAGCACTGCCGAGCAACTCTGGCCTAACCAACCACGGGAAGCCCTCGGCCTTTTGTATCGTGGCCTGCTGAGCAGGTTGCTGCATGACTTCAACCTGCCCCTTAAAAGCGCTGACACCGAAGGTCAGGTCCTGCAACGCGTTCACCAGTTGCAACAGCCGCAGTTACTGGCCTTCAGTGATGAATTGACTCGGCACTGGCAAAACCTTGCCTATGGCCACCACCTGCCCCCGGTCTCAGCCCAGCAGAAATTGTGCAACGATTGGCGCGTCCTGTTCAGTTCGGGAGGCGCCCAATGAACCGGCCATTACTGTGGGTGGGGCTGCTGTTGGCGTGCCTGCTTGGAGCGGGCGGCTTTTATGCCTGGAGCAAAGCGATCCCCTATGAAGAAGTGGTGGACCGCGGCCCCTCCCCGGAAGCCATGGCCAACCCTTACCTGGCGGCCGAACACTTTCTGCGCCAGCAAGGCCTGGCCGTGGAACACGCCAATGGCCTGGAACGCCTGACTACCCTGCCCGCCAAGGGCAACAGCCTGCTGTTACTGGGCGAACGCAGCAACATGTCGCCACGCCAGGTAGGTCAACTCCTGGACTGGGCCAAGTCCGGCGGCCATCTACTGGTAGTCGCCGAGGCTCTGTGGGATGAAGAAACCGGCAAGAGCGGCGACCTGCTGCTTGATCGCCTGCATATCCACCAGGCTCTGAGCGACGAACCCGAGGACACAGCCCCGGCCCGCAAAAACAAAGCACCGGACTTGACCAAACTCTATGTCGACAATGACACCGCCCTGGCGTATTTCAGTTTCGACACCGACTTCAACCTCATCGACCCCAAGCACCTGGCACAATTTTCAGCCAATAGCGCCAGGTCGAGCCACTTGATGCAACTCGACCTAGGGCAGGGCCGCGTAACGGTGATCACCGACAGCGACCTGTGGAAAACACCGGCTATTGGCAAGCACGACAATGCCTGGCTGCTGTGGTATCTGACTCAGGGCAGTGCCGTGACCTTGTTGTTCAACAGCCATGTGGATGACCTGTTCACCCTGCTGTTGCGTTACTTCCCCCAGGCGTTGGTGGCGCTCATTGCCCTGATTGCCCTGGCACTCTGGCAGGCGGGGATGCGCCAGGGACCAATCCAGGCGCCCGGCCCCAAGGCGCGTCGGCAATTGCAGGAACACCTGAAGGCCAGCGCCGACTTCCTGCTGCGCCGCAGCGGCCAAGGCACGCTATTGCAGGCCTTGCAGCGCGACATCCTGCGCGCCGCAAAGCGGCGTCATCCCGGCTTTGAACATCTCGACAACACCGAACGGGGGCGAGTGCTTGCCCACCTGACGCGCCAACCTTCTCACGTCATCAGCCAGGCCCTCGGCCCACTCCCGGCAAAACGGCTTTCCAGTGCCGATTTCAGCCGGCAGGTGGCGTGCCTGCAAACCCTCAGGAATGCCCTATGAGCGAATTTCCCAGCGCTAACACCCTGCCCGGCGAACCCCTGCAACGTGCCAGCCAGCAGGCCCAGGCCCTGCGCATTGAACTGCGCAAGGCGGTGATCGGGCAGGATCAGGTGATCGATGATGTACTCACCGCCCTGATCGCCGGCGGCCACGTATTGCTCGAGGGCGTACCCGGGCTGGGCAAGACCTTGCTGGTGCGTGCCCTGGCCCGTTGCTTTGACGGCGAATTCGCGCGGATCCAGTTCACCCCGGACCTGATGCCAAGCGATGTCACCGGCCACGCGGTGTACGACCTGCACACCGAACAGTTCAAGCTGCGCAAGGGTCCCGTGTTCACCCACTTGTTGCTGGCTGACGAAATCAACCGCGCCCCGGCCAAGACCCAGGCGGCCCTGCTCGAAGCCATGCAGGAACGGCAAGTCACCCTCGAAGGCGAGGCGCTGCCCATCGGTCAGCCGTTCATGGTACTTGCCACGCAAAACCCCATCGAACAGGAAGGTACCTACCCCCTGCCGGAAGCCGAACTGGACCGTTTCATGCTCAAGGTACGCATGGACTACCCCGAAGCGCAGCAGGAACTGGATATGGTGCGTGAAGTGACGCGCTCATCACGGGCCGACATGCTGGACGTGCAACCGTTGCGCACCGTGCTGAAGGCCGAGGACGTACTGCAACTGCAATTGGTCGCCAGTGAACTGGCCTTGGATGAACAAGTGCTCGACTATGCCGTGCGCCTGGCGCGAGCTACTCGCAGCTGGCCGGGACTGGCCATAGGCGCCGGCCCACGAGCCTCCATCGCCTTGGTCCGCGGCGCACGCGCACGCGCATTGTTACGTGCAGGCGAGTTCGTCACGCCGGATGACATCAAGGGCTGTGCCCTGGCAGTACTGCGCCACCGTGTACGTCTTGCGCCAGAACTGGATATAGATGGGCTGGAGGTCGACCAGGTGCTCAAGCAACTGCTGGACCAGATTCCGGCCCCCCGGCAATGACCCGTCCATGAAACCGACCCGTCTGTTATTGGCCTGGCTTGGCGTACTGCTGGGCTTGAGCATCCTGCTGGGCGCTGCGGCAGCCTTGCAGTTCAAGGTCCCCGACACCTTGCACTCAATAGCGTGGGGCTTGCTCCTGGCGCTGTTGCTGCTGGCCATGCTGGACGCGCTGCGACTGCGCCGTCGCCCGTCGCCGCGCGTGTACCGGCAGATGCCCGGCAGCCTGGCGTTGGGCCGCTGGGGCGAAGTCCGTCTGACCCTGGAATATGACTACCCACAGGCGCTGACGGTGCAGGTGTTCGATCACGTCCCCGATGGGTTAAGTGTGGAAAACCTGCCCCAGGCCATCGAATTGCGCCCCGGTGAACGCAGTGAACTGGGTTATCGCCTGCGCCCCTTGCGGCGCGGGCATTTCACTTTCAGTCGCTGCGAAATCCACCTGCCCAGCCCCTTGGGGCTCTGGTCTGCAAGACGCTTTATCGAAGCCGAGGATGCCACCCGTGTCTATCCGGATTTCGCCCGCCTGTACGGGGCACAACTGCTGGGTGTGGATAACTGGCTGAGCCAACTGGGGGTACGTCAACGGCAACGACGAGGCTTGGGACTGGAGTTTCATCAGTTACGCGAATTTCGTGAGGGCGACAGCCTGCGGCAAATCGACTGGAAAGCTACTGCGCGGCAACGTACCCCCATCGCCCGGGAGTATCAGGACGAGCGCGACCAGCAGATCGTGTTCATGCTCGATTGCGGCCGCCGCATGCGCAGCCAGGATGATGAGCTGTCCCATTTCGACCACGCCCTCAATGCCTGCCTGCTGCTCAGTTATGTGGCCCTGCGCCAGGGCGATGCGGTGGGGTTGTGCACCTTTGCCACTGACCAGCCACGCTACCTGGCGCCGGTCAAGGGCAGTAGCCAGTTGAACCTGTTACTCAATACGGTCTATGACCTGGACACCACCCGCCGAACCGCCGACTACCAGGCAGCAGCCAGCCAACTGCTGGCCCGGCAAAAACGTCGGGCATTGGTAATCGTGGTCAGCAACCTGCGGGATGAGGACGATGAAGCCCTGCTCTCCGCCGTCAAGCGCATCAGTCGCCAACATCGGGTGCTGGTGGCCAGTATGCGTGAGGAAGTACTCGATCTGCTGCGCCAATCCCCCGTACAAACCTTGCCCGAGGCCCTGGCCTACAGCGGCACTGTCGACTACCTCAATACGCGGGATGAATTGCATGACCGCATGACCGCCCACGGCCTGTCGGTGTTGGATACGTTGCCATCAGAAATGGGGGCGGCCCTGGTGACACGCTACCTGGGCTGGAAGAAAGCCGGGGTTTTCTAAAAAAAGCGCACGACTGCGGCAGGGACAGTAGCCCCCGGCCGCGTCGACGACGCGCTGCGTCTAGGCCGAAGCCTGCAAGGGATCAAAACTGAAGTACTGCAACAACACGTTGATCAGTTGCCCATATTCCTCGGGAGCCTCAAGCACGCTGAACCCGGAATCGTAGTGCTGCGGGTTAATATCTTCATGGCTCCACAGACAGGTCGCCGTGATGTCGATGACATGGAACGTGTCGTCCGCCCCGGGTATCTTCAAGCACAACTCGAAATCAACATCGACCATCATGGGTAACTGGCTGATCAACATCAGCCCATCTTCAGAGACGTTACCCAGAAAACCTATGGGTTTGTCGGTGAGACGGTTAAACACTTGCAGGAAATACGGTAGTTGATGCCGCTCGATCCGTCGGTCGGTAAACATGGTGAGATCGCCATCCAGTGGCCATGACTCTGGCCGTGCCAGTGATTCGGAACGAGCGCGAGCGCTCGCTCTCCCTGGATCTCGGTGTGACAACGAACAACATTTCGTCACTAGACAGCTGCCGAATCCGGGCCTTGCATCCGCTCGAATAGAAACTTGTACAAACGAACATTGAAAGAATAGCCCAAGACTGGCAACGGGCCAGTGATTAAACGACGAATGCCATTACAACGAGGCAGGACGCGGCTGTGCCACGCTCGCACCAGGGTAATGACCCAGTTGCTGCAGGGTGTCCAGCCTCGCGCGGGCACGGTAGGCATACTCGCTCGACGGATATTGGTTAATGATGAATTGATAGGTTTGCACTGCGTCAACGAACAGCTTCTGTCGTTCCAGGCATTGCCCGCGCAACATCGAGACTTCCGGCTGTACATAACGCCGGGTACGGCTCTCGCGGTCGACCTGGGATAGTTCCAAAGTGACACGCTCGCAATCACCGACCTTGTACGCACGGTAGGCATTGTTCAAATGGTGGTCCATCGACCAACGGGTGCAGCCGCCAACACTGACGGCCAGGGCAGCAATGAGCAAAATTCGCATGAGGGTTCTCCTGTCTTGTGCAGTGTATCGACCCCTCGTCAAAAATCTTCAAGGCTGTTCATCTATTCAATCGAAGCGAAAACAAACGAATCATCGATAAGTAGTGCAAACGAACAATGACTACAACCAAAGAGCATAGTAGCCTTCCTCAGCGCTTGAACTCAGGAGTCTGTGCATGTCCGTCCGTCGTACCAAAATCGTCGCCACCCTTGGCCCGGCCAGCAACTCGCCGGAAGTCCTCGAACAGCTGATTCTGGCTGGTTTGGACGTTGCCCGTCTGAACTTCTCCCACGGCACCCCGGACGAGCACAAGGCTCGCGCCAAGCTGGTGCGTGACCTGGCCGCCAAGCACGGCCGCTTCGTCGCACTGCTGGGTGACCTGCAAGGCCCGAAAATCCGTATCGCCAAGTTCGCTAACAAGCGTATCGAGCTGAAGATCGGTGACAAGTTCAGCTTCTCCACCAGCCACCCGCTGACCGAAGGCACCCAGGACGTCGTGGGTATCGACTACCCGGACCTGGTCAAGGATTGCGGTGTCGGTGACGAGCTGCTGCTGGACGACGGTCGCGTTGTAATGCGCGTTGATACCGCGACTCCGACTGAATTGAATTGCACCGTGATCATCGGCGGCCCGCTGTCCGATCACAAAGGCATCAACCGTCGCGGTGGTGGCCTGACCGCCCCAGCCCTGACTGAAAAAGACAAGGCCGACATCAAGCTCGCCGCTGAAATGGAAGTGGACTACCTCGCCGTGTCCTTCCCGCGCGACGCCGCCGACATGGAATACGCTCGTAAACTGCGCGATGAAGCCGGCGGTACCGCCTGGCTGGTGGCGAAGATCGAACGCGCCGAAGCCGTGGCCGATGACGAAACCCTCGACGGCCTGATCAAGGCGTCCGACGCCGTGATGGTTGCCCGTGGCGACCTGGGTGTGGAAATCGGTGACGCCGAACTGATCGGTATCCAGAAGAAGATCATCCTGCACGCCCGCCGCCACAACAAAGCGGTGATCGTCGCGACCCAGATGATGGAGTCGATGATCCAGAACCCGATGCCGACCCGAGCCGAAGTGTCCGACGTGGCCAACGCCGTGCTCGACTACACCGACGCCGTGATGCTCTCGGCTGAAAGTGCCGCCGGTCCGTACCCACTGGAAGCCGTGCAGGCCATGGCGCGCATCTGCGTCGGTGCCGAAAAGCACCCGACCAGCAAGACCTCCAGCCACCGTATCGGCAAAGTGTTCGAGAGCTGCGACCAGAGCATCGCCCTGGCAGCCATGTACACCGCCAACCACTTCCCGGGCGTGAAAGCGATCATTGCCCTGACCGAAAGTGGCTATACACCGTTGATCATGTCGCGTATCCGTTCTTCGGTGCCGATCTACGCGTTCTCCCCGCACCGCGAAACCCAGGCCCGTGCGGCCCTGTTCCGTGGTGTGTACACCGTACCGTTCGACCCGGCTTCGTTGCCGCCCCATGAAGTCAGCCAGGCTGCCATCGACGAGCTGATCAAGCGCGGCGTTGTAGAGAAAGGCGACTGGGTTATCCTGACCAAGGGCGACAGCTACCACACCATCGGCGGCACCAACGGCATGAAGATCCTGCACGTTGGCGACCCAATGGTCTGAGTGACCCGCTGAAAAAAATGTGGGAGGGGGCTTGCTCCCGATGGCGGTGAATCAGCTACAAACTAGCTGACTGACACACCGCATCGGGAGCAAGCCCCCTCCCACATTTGGTTAGCGCCTGTCCCTGAAACCCGACAACGCCGCAATCGCCTCCGGCGACCTCAGCCGCTGGGTAAACAGCGCGCCCTCCTCCTCGATCACCTGCCTCAACTGCTCGCGATCAACGCTTTTCATCAACTGCTTGGTCACCTGCACCGCGCCCGGCGCCAGGGTTTCAAAGCGCAAGGCTATCTCACGTGCCTTGGCCAACGCAGCTTCACCGCTGCCCAACGCCTCGGTGGCGATGCCCCACGCGGCAGCCTGTTCACCACTGAACCCTTCGCCCAGCAGCAACAATTCAGCCGCCTTCGCGTGCCCCAGCAAACGCGGCAGGATCAGGCTGGAGCCAAACTCCGGACACAGCCCCAAATTGACGAACGGCATGCGCAACCGTGCATCGCGGCTGATGTACACCAGGTCGCAATGCAGCAGCAGGGTCGTGCCGATACCCACCGCCGCACCCGCGACGGCTGCGATCACCGGCTTGCGGCAGTTGAGCAGGCTTTTCATGAAGTGAAACGGCGGGCTGTCGAGGTCGCTGGGCGGTTGTTCGAGAAAATCGCCGATGTCGTTGCCGGCGGTAAAACACTCGCCGCTGCCCTGGATCAGCACGGCGGTGATGTCCGGGTCCGCGTCGGCCTGCTCCAACGCCTCGGCCAATTGGCTGTACATGGCTCGAGTGAGAGCGTTTTTCTTGTCCGGGCGATTGAGCTGCAGGGTCAGCAGCCCGCGCTCGCGGTGCTGCAGGATGGCGTCGGTCATGGCGAATCTCACGGCAGTGGAATTCAGCACTCAACCACGGGGCAGGAACACGTCGGCCAGCAGTTGATTGCGCGGCAGTCCCGCCAGGAACAAGCGTTTGGAAAACGCCTCGACGCTGACGGGGTGCCCGCAGAGTAAGGCCAGCGTTTGCCGGGAAACAAGCCGCAGTTGCGCCAATGCCTGGGTCAACTCCGCCGCGGTCCACAACTCCACCGTCAGGTTGGGATGATGTGCCGCCAGCTCGGCCAGGGGCCCAGCCAGGTAATGCCCGTCGCCATCATGGGCCAGGTGAATCAGGCGGATGGCGCCCTGGTGATCCTGGCGCAACGCCTCGCGCAGCACACCCCACAAAGGTCCCAGGCCGGTACCGGAAGCCAGCAGCCACAGCGGCCGGGATTGCCAGTCGGGATCGTATTGCAGCGCGCCGCCACGCAACTCTCCCAGGCGCAGGTGATCACCCACCGACAACGCGCGCGCGGCATCGCTGAATGCGCCGGGCTGGCGGCAATCGATATGAAACTCCAGGAAGGCATCCTCCTGAGGCAGGCTGGCCAGGGAATAAGGCCGTGCCACCTGCCCCGCCCACACCACCAGATGCTGCCCGGCGCGATACCGCAACCCGCGCTCCGGTTGCAGCCGCAGACGCAGCACCGAGGCATTCAACCAATCGGCACCCACGACCTGGGCCGGCAAACCGTCACGCAGCGGATCGAAGGCTTCGACCTGCAGATCGCCGATCACCTGGCACTGGCACGCCAGGCGCCAGCCCTCCTGGCGTTGCACCGGGCTCAGGGCATCGGGTTGCGGGTCCTCGACCTCGCCCTGGCAGCGCACCAGGCACGCATGGCAACTGCCGGCACGGCAACTGTAAGGCACGGCCACACCCGCCTGGTTCAAGGCATCCAGCAGGTTGCTGCCGGTGGCTACCGACCAATGGCGTTCGCCGACGTACAGTTCAGGCATATCAGGACTCAATCACAAGGGGCGCGCACAGGGAATCATGCCTGCGACAGTTTGACCATAGTCGGGTGTATCGGCCACCGTGCCGGGTTATACTGCCGCGCCTTTTTAGCGTCGCGCCTGCACCACTTTGGCGTGCCTTGGAAAGGTGGTTTCAGCCGACCGATGCAACACTGGAGCCACCTTTATTGAATGTTCCCTTATAGAGGAGCGCGACTCATGACCGTGATCAAGCAAGACGACCTGATTCAGAGCGTTGCCGACGCCCTGCAATTCATTTCCTACTACCACCCCGTTGACTTCATCCAGGCGATGCACGAGGCCTACCTGCGCGAAGAATCGCCGGCAGCCCGTGACTCCATCGCACAGATCCTGATCAACTCGCGCATGTGCGCCACCGGCCATCGCCCGATCTGCCAGGACACCGGTATCGTCACCGTGTTCGTGCGCGTAGGCATGGACGTACGTTGGGATGGCGCCACCATGGGCCTGGACGACATGATCAACGAAGGCGTGCGTCGCGCCTACAACCTGCCGGAAAACGTCCTGCGTGCATCCATCCTGGCCGACCCGGCAGGCGCACGTAAGAACACCAAGGACAACACCCCGGCCGTGATCCATTACTCCATCGTGCCGGGTAACACCGTGGAAGTGGACGTGGCGGCCAAGGGCGGCGGTTCCGAGAACAAGTCGAAAATGGCCATGCTCAACCCGTCCGACTCGATCGTCGACTGGGTGCTCAAGACCGTTCCGACCATGGGCGCGGGCTGGTGCCCACCGGGCATGCTCGGCATCGGCATCGGCGGCACCGCCGAGAAGGCCGCAGTGATGGCCAAGGAAGTGTTGATGGAATCCATCGACATCCACGAGCTGAAAAAGCGCGGCCCGCAGAACCGTATCGAAGAGATGCGCCTGGAGTTGTTCGAGAAGGTCAACCAACTGGGCATCGGCGCCCAGGGCCTGGGTGGCCTGACCACCGTGCTCGACGTGAAGATCATGGACTACCCGACCCACGCCGCGTCGCTGCCGGTGTGCATGATCCCCAACTGCGCCGCCACCCGTCACGCGCACTTCGTGCTCGACGGTTCGGGCCCGGCGTCGCTGGAAGCGCCTCCGCTGGATGCCTACCCGGAAATCGTCTGGGAAGCCGGCCCATCGGCCCGTCGCGTCAACCTCGACACCCTGACCCCGGAAGAAGTGCAGAGCTGGAAACCGGGCGAAACCGTGTTGCTCAACGGCAAGATGCTCACCGGGCGCGACGCGGCGCACAAGCGCATGGTCGAGATGCTGAACAAGGGCGAAACCCTGCCGGTGGACCTCAAGGGTCGCTTCATCTACTACGTCGGCCCGGTTGATCCGGTGCGCGAAGAAGTGGTTGGCCCAGCTGGCCCGACTACCGCGACGCGGATGGACAAGTTCACCCGTCAGATCCTCGAGCAAACCGGCCTGCTGGGCATGATCGGTAAATCCGAGCGCGGCCCTACCGCGATCGAAGCGATCAAGGACCACAAGGCCGTGTACCTGATGGCCGTGGGCGGCGCCGCTTACCTGGTGGCGCAAGCCATCAAGAAGTCGCGCGTGGTTGCCTTCGCCGAACTGGGCATGGAAGCGATCTACGAGTTCGACGTAAAAGACATGCCGGTCACCGTTGCGGTGGACAGCAAGGGCGAATCCGTCCACATCACCGGTCCTGCCATCTGGCAGAAAAAGATCAGTGAAAGCCTGGCGGTAGAAGTGCAGTAAGCACTTTTCCCGCACGGATAAAGGCGACTGCGGCCCCATGGCCCAGTCGCCTTTTTCATGGCGCATGCTATGGTGCACTCCCCTTACTGTGCCTGCCCATCACTGTATGATCGTGATCCCTCGTCCCCTGCGCCTGACCTTCTATTCCCTGCTGATCATCGCCGGTGCGTTGCTCGCCGCCGCCTTGGCCACGCGCCATGCCGAACGCCAGGCATTGGTGGACGATGCCGCCCGCGCCAACCAGCAACTCGCGCTGTACGCCAATTCCCTGCACACCCTGATTGAACGCTACCGCGCCCTGCCCGCCGTGCTCGCGCTGGACTCGGAGATGATCAACGCGCTCAAAGGCCCGTTGGATGCCAGCACCCAGGACCTGCTCAATCGCAAGCTCGAACGCATCAACGGTGCGGCGCAGTCCTCCACCCTGGAGTTGATGGACCGCACCGGCCTCGCCGTGGCGGCCAGCAACTGGGCGTTGCCGAGCAGCTATGTCGGGCACAACTACGGGTTTCGGCCATATTTCAGCCAGACCAAGAGCCAGGGCACCGGGCGCTTTTACGCGGTAGGCGTGACCACCGGGATTCCGGGGTACTTCCTCTCCAGCGCGGTGCTGGATGAACACGAGCAGTTCCTTGGCGCCATGGTGGTGAAACTGGAATTCCCTGAGCTGGAGCGCGAATGGGCCCAGGGCAATGACCTGTTGCTGGTCAGCGATGCACGCGGCATCGTGTTTATCGCCAACCAACCGGGCTGGCGTTATCGCAACCTGCGCGCGCTGTCCGCCAGTGACCTCGCCGAACTCAAGGCCACCCGCCAATACGACAAGAAACAACTGCAGCCGCTGGACACCCAAACGTTGCAACGCTTCGACGAAAACAGCCACCTGATGCGCGTCAACGGCCCCGATGGCAACGCCAATTACATCTGGGAGTCCCTCCCGCTGAAGGCCGAGGGCTGGACCCTGCACCTGCTGCGCAAACCCCAGTTCGCCTTTGAAGACCAACGCAACGCCGGCCTCGCCGCCGCCGGCTCCTGGCTGGCGCTGGTGTTCCTGGTGTTGTTCCTCAGCCAACGCTGGCGACTGGCCCGTTTGCGCCAGCGCAGCCGCGAAGAACTCGAACAGCTTGTCGAAGAGCGCACCCAGGCCCTGCGCACCGCCCAGGATGGCTTGGTGCAATCGGCCAAGCTGGCGGCGCTGGGGCAGATGTCCGCCGCCCTCGCCCATGAGATCAACCAGCCCCTGACCGCCCAGCGCATGCAGTTGGCGACCCTGCGATTGCTGCTGGACCACGGCCGGGTGGACGACGCCTACAAGGCCCTGACCCCGCTGGACGATATGCTCACACGCATGGCAGCGCTCACCGGACACCTCAAGACCTTTGCGCGCAAGAGCCCCAGCGGCCTGCGCGAACGCCTGGACCTGGCCACCGTGGTCGACCAATCCCTGCACCTGCTCGACGCACGCCTGCGTGATGAAGCCATCGGCACCGTGCTGGACCTGACCCGCCCCGCCTGGGTACGTGGCGATGCGATCCGCCTCGAACAGGTGCTGATCAACCTGCTGCGCAACGCCCTCGACGCCATGGCCGACAAACCACGCAAGCGCCTGGAAATCCGCCTGCACGCCGATCAGCAACTGTGGCAACTCACGGTCAGCGACAGCGGCGGCGGGATTGCCGAAGAGCACCTCAACAGCGTGTTCGACCCGTTCTTCACCACCAAGCCGGTGGGCGACGGGCTCGGCTTGGGGCTGGCGGTTTCCTACGCTATCGTGCACGAATTGGGCGGGCGCCTGATCGCCAGTAACCGTGGCGACGGCGCGGTATTTACCCTGACCTTGCCTATCGCGCTGGAGACACCCGACTTATGTTGAACGCGGTGATTGTGGTCGATGACGAAGCCAGCATTCGTACGGCCGTCGAGCAATGGTTGAGCTTGTCGGGGTTCGAGGTGCAGCTGTTCAGCCGCGCCGAAGCCTGCCTGGCACAACTGCCCAAGGACTTTCCCGGAGTGATCCTGAGCGACGTGCGCATGCCCGGGCTCAGCGGCCTGGAGCTGCTGGCCGAAGTGCAGCGCCGTGACGCCGACCTGCCCGTCATCCTGCTGACCGGACATGGCGATGTACCGATGGCCGTCGAAGCCATGCGCGACGGTGCCTACGACTTCCTCGAAAAACCCTTCAGCCCCGATGCCCTGCTCAACAGCCTGCGCCGCGCGCTGGACAAGCGCAGGCTGATCCTCGAAAACCGCCGCCTGCACCAACAAGCCGATCATCGAGCGCAGTTGGAGTCGAGCCTGCTCGGCGTCTCCCGTGGCTTGCAGAACCTGCGCCGGCAGGTACTCGACCTGGCGACCTTGCCGGTCAACGTCCTGATTCGTGGCGAGACCGGCAGCGGCAAGGAGCTGGTCGCCCGTTGCCTGCATGATTTCGGCCCCCGCGCGAAAAAGCAGTTTGTGGCGCTCAATTGTGCGGCGATCCCCGAGCAACTGTTCGAGGCCGAACTGTTCGGCCACGAAAGCGGCGCCTTCACCGGCGCCCAGGGCAAGCGTATCGGCAAACTGGAGTACGCCCATGGCGGCACGCTGTTCCTCGATGAAATCGAAAGCATGCCCCTGGCCCAGCAAGTGAAGCTGTTGCGGGTGTTGCAGGACCAGAAGCTGGAACGCTTGGGCTCCAATCAAAGCATTCATGTGGATTTACGCATCATTGCCGCCACCAAGCCGGACCTGCTGGAAGAAGCCCGCGCCGGGCGCTTTCGCGAAGACCTGGCCTATCGACTGAACGTCGCACAACTGCGCCTGCCGCCTCTGCGCGAGCGCCGCGAAGACATCCCGCTGCTGTTCGACCACTTTGCCCAAAGCGCCGCCGAGCGCCTGGGCCGCAGCGTGGAACCGCTGAGCGGTGCGCAGTTGGGGCGCCTGCTCAGCCATGACTGGCCGGGCAACGTGCGCGAGTTGGCCAATGTCGCCGAACGCCAGGTGTTGGGCCTTGGCGAGCCGGAGCCGGAAGGTATCGAAGCCGGGCAATCGTTGGCCGCGCAGCAGGAGGCGTTCGAAGCGCATTGCCTGAAGGCCGCATTGACCCGGCATAGAGGCGACATCAAGGCGGTGCTGGCGGAGTTGCAGCTGCCACGGCGCACCTTTAACGAAAAGATGCAGCGCCATGGGTTGGCCAGGGACATGTTCCTCAAAGACGAATAAGCGGATTTCCGCTCATCACCCTCAAAAACGTCAGCGAATTTCCGCTCAAAAAAAAACCCAAACCCTTCTGGGCCGGGCCTTCATCTATCTGGCACAGCTCGTGCTATAGCCCCAGCCAGGCTGCGCTCGCGCCGCTCCATAAAAACAACTAGATGAAGGATCCTTTAATGGATAACTCCAACACCTTGCCTCTGGGGTCGGCGGCCGCGCCGGCTAAAGAACGCACCACCACCAGCCGGATCAAATCGATCTTCAGCGGATCCGTCGGCAACATGGTCGAGTGGTACGACTGGTACGTCTACGCCGCTTTCTCGCTGTACTTCGCCAAAGCCTTCTTCCCGAAAGGCGACACCACCGCCCAATTGCTCAACACCGCCGCGATCTTCGCCGTGGGCTTCCTGATGCGCCCGATCGGCGGCTGGCTGATGGGCCTGTACGCCGACCGTGCGGGTCGTAAAGCGGCACTGATGGCTTCGGTCCTGTTGATGTGCTTCGGCTCATTGATCATCGCCCTGAGCCCCGGTTACGAAACCATCGGCGTCGGCGCGCCGATCCTGCTGGTGTTCGCCCGCTTGCTGCAAGGCTTGTCGGTGGGTGGCGAATACGGCACCTCGGCCACCTACCTGAGTGAAATGGCGACCAAGGAGCGTCGCGGCTTCTTCTCCAGCTTCCAGTACGTGACCCTGATCTCCGGCCAGCTCATCGCCCTGGCGGTACTGATCGTGCTGCAACAAGTGCTCACCACCGAGCAACTGTACGACTGGGGCTGGCGTATCCCGTTTGCCATCGGTGCCCTGTGCGCAGTGGTCGCGCTATACCTGCGTCGCGGCATGGAAGAAACCGAGTCGTTTACCAAGAAGGAAAAAGCCAAGGAAAGCGCCATGCGCACCTTGATGCGCCACCCCAAGGAACTGATGACCGTGGTCGGCCTGACCATGGGCGGCACCCTGGCCTTCTACACCTACACCACCTACATGCAGAAGTACCTGGTGAACACCGTCGGCATGAGCATTTCCGACTCCACCACCATCTCGGCGGCAACGCTGTTCCTGTTCATGTGCCTGCAACCGATCGTCGGTGGGCTGTCGGACAAAGTCGGCCGTCGGCCGATCCTGATCGCCTTCGGCATCCTCGGCACCCTGTTCACCGTGCCGATCCTCACCACCCTGCACACCATCCAGACCTGGTGGGGCGCGTTCTTCCTGATCATGGCGGCGCTGATCATCGTCAGCGGCTACACCTCGATCAACGCAGTGGTCAAAGCTGAACTGTTCCCGACCGAAATCCGCGCCCTGGGCGTAGGCCTGCCGTATGCATTGACCGTGTCGATCTTCGGTGGCACCGCTGAATACATCGCGCTGTGGTTCAAGAGCATCGGCATGGAAACCGGTTACTACTGGTACGTGACCGCGTGCATCGCGGTGTCACTCGTGGTCTATGTGACCATGAAGGACACACGCAAGCATTCGCGGATTACCACCGACTAAAAATGTGAGAGGGGGCTTGCCCCCGATGGCGGTGTATCAGCTACAAACCAGCTGACTGACACACTGCTATCGGGGGCAAGCCCCCTCCCACATTGGTTATGATGTTTGCCCCAGAATTAAGAACAGAACCCCTGCCATGTCTGACGCTATCCATTTCTACGAACCCGCCAACGGCCACGGCCTGCCCCATGACCCCTTCAATGCCATCGTCGGACCACGGCCGATCGGCTGGATCTCGTCACACGACCACGAAGGCCGCCTGAACCTGGCGCCCTACAGTTTCTTCAATGCGTTCAACTACATTCCGCCGATCATTGGGTTTTCCAGCGTCGGGCGCAAAGACAGCCTGAACAACATCGAACAGACCGGCGAGTTTGTGTGGAACCTGGCCACCCGCCCGTTGGCCGAGCAGATGAACCAGAGTTGCGCGGCAGTCTCGCCGGATGTGAATGAATTCGAGTTGTCCGGCCTGACGCCGGTGGCGTCGAAAATCGTCGGCGTACCACGGGTGGGCGAGAGTCCGGTGTCTTTCGAGTGTAAGGTGACGCAGATCATCCAGCTGCAGCGCGCCGACCAGCAGTTGGTGCCAAGCTGGTTGGTGCTGGGCGAGGTGGTCGCGGTGCACATTGCCAAGTGGTTGCTCAAGGATGGGGTGTACGACACCGCCGCCGCCGAGCCGATCTTGCGTGGCGGTGGCCCGGCGGATTACTTCCAGCTGGGACCGGAGGCGTTGTTCAAGATGTACCGCCCAGGCGCCAGCAAACCCTGACTGAAATACACCAAAAAAGTGGGAGGGGGCTTGCCCCCGATGGCAATGGCACATCCAACATCGTTGTTGACTGACACACTGCTATCGGGAGCAAGCCCCCTCCCACATTAGATGGTCGGCGTTGTTCAGCTCGCGGCGCTCGCCCAGGTCAGCTGACCCTCTTCATCCACGCCGATCAACCGCTCAAGCTGCACGGTGGCTGCATCATCGGCATCGGAGGCCGTCTTGAACGTCTGTCCATCCAGGATCTTGTGAAACTGCGGTGCGCCCATGCCGTCCAGTGCCTTGACGGCGACGGCGGCGCTGTAGCCCCCTTCACCCGGTACTACGGCGGATACGGCTTCGTGGTGGGCAAATTGTTTACGTGCCATGTTGCAGGTCCTGGCCAATGGAAAAGTTGGCCATTCTAACCATTAACCGGCCAGTTGCAGGTACTCGCCGTAGGCATTCGCGGCGGTTGCGTCGGTGAAGGTCTGGAAGTCCATGCTGCGCACGACCATGTCGTTCAACAGCTCGGTAAAGATCATCAGGGCCGGAGAGTTGAAGTAGGCGCTCATCGCCTGCTCGCTGCTCCAGAAACCCGAGATCAACCAGACATCGGGATCGACCTGGGAATGCTGCAACGAGAATTGCAGGCAACCCTGAGCCTGACGGCCCGGTTCGATCAAACTGCTCAAGCGTGCACCCAGTTCGGTGCTGCACCCGATGCGGGCGCGGATAAAGGCCATATGGCTCGCGGGAATGGGGGTGGACATGTTCGACTCTCCCGTTGAGAAGTGATGCTCGGCAAGCACTGTGAGGGCGTGCTGCCACAGGATCAAAGATAACGGCGCGGGTGCGGGCGCGGTTAGTCAATTCCTGCAGCCTTATTGCACAATCCTGCGAGAAGCGCAGACAGGACGTTTGCCCCGCCGGTTTATTCCACAGGCCAACGCCTTGTTTCAGGGAGATGACAGCCCCGACGCTTGCCTGATTCACGCGGTGTCGCAGGATCAGGCAAGGATTGTGCAGAATCGACCTAACACTGTTTGAAAAGCCGCCGCTAAGCTGAGCCCATCAAAAAAGCATGCAGAGGACGCCTTATGCCGTCGCCCGAACATCAGTCCATGCCCCTCGATGCCGAGACGGAAAAACAGCGCGCCGAACTGGCGAGCATCGTGCGTCGTCATACTTGGGAAGACGGCTCCTATGGCACGGCGATTACGTCACTGTTCCTGAACCGCCATAACACACCGCGTGACTTCATGCCGGTGCTAGTGGAGCCGGCATTGTGCATCCTCGCCAACGGCAGTAAGGAAGTACGCCTGGCCGACGAAATCTTTGCCTACGACCCACTCAATTACCTGGTGTTCTCGGTGGCGATGCCGGTGGCCGGGCGGATCATCGATGCCACGCCGGAAGATCCGAACCTGTCAGTGCGCATCAATATCGACCCGGCGCAGCTCACGGCCTTGATCGCCGAGGCCGGCCCCATGGGCGTGCCAACGCGCCCGACATCGCGCGGGATGTATGTGGACCGCATCGACCCCCAGTTGCTCGACGCAGTACTGCGCCTGGCACGCTTACTGGATACGCCCAAAGACATTGCCATGCTGGCGCCGCTGATCAATCGTGAAATTCTCTACCGCTTGCTGCGCGGGCCGCAGGGTTATCGCCTGTACGAAATTGCCGTGGCCAACAGCCAGAGCCATCGCGTCAGCCAGGCGATCAAGTGGCTTAATGGCAACTACGAACAACCGCTGCGCATCGATGACCTGGCCAAGGAAGTGAACCTCAGCGTCTCGACCCTGCACCACCGTTTCAAGGCGATTACGGCCATGAGCCCGCTGCAGTACCAGAAGCAGTTGCGTTTGCAGGAGGCACGTCGGCTGATGATTGCCGAAGGGCTGGAAGCGTCGGCGGCGGGGTATCGGGTGGGGTATGAAAGCCCGTCGCAGTTCAGCCGGGAGTACAGCCGGTTGTTTGGGGCACCACCGCTGAGGGATTTGGCCAGACTGCGCCAAAGCGTCTGACCCAATGAAGATCAAAATGTGGGAGGGGGCTTGCTCCCGATGGCAGAGTATCAGTCAGTTTATCTGTCGCTGACCCACCGCCATCGGGGGCAAGCCCCCTCCCACATTTGCCCAATGGTATTTTTCAGTCCAAGGTCCGGGGCAGTTGCAGGGTGACCCGCAAGCCGCCTTCGCGCAAATTCTGCAGACTCACCTCACCGCCATGGCTGTGGGCGATATTGCGCGCAATGCCCAGCCCCAAACCGTAACCCTGCTGCTGGCCGGCCAGGCGAAAGTGCGGTTCGAACACTTGTTCCAGGCGCTGTTCCGGCACGCCGGGGCCTTCGTCGTCGACGTGCAGGATGAACTCCGCGCCATCGTCCTCGATATGCAAATGGGCGTTCTGCCCGTACTTCAAGGCATTGTCGATCAGGTTGCCGATGCAGCGCTTGAGCGCCAGCGGCTTGCCCGGGTACGCCGCCACTGCTGCGCCGTCCAGGGTAACCCGGCCATTACCGTTGGGGGCCACATAAGGCTCCACCAGGCATTCGAGCACATGGTTGAGGTCGACCGGCTGGATGTTCTCGTGAATATCGGTGTCTTTCACACATTGCAGCGCGCCTTTGACCAGCAACTCCAACTCATCCAGGTCACGGCCGAACTTGGTTTGCAGGTTCTCGTCTTCGAGCAATTCCACGCGCAGGCGCAGACGCGTAATCGGCGTACGCAGGTCGTGGGAAATCGCGCTGAACAACTGGCTGCGCTCGGTCAGGTAACGGCTGATACGCTCGCGCATGGCATTGAACGCGCGGCCCACTTCCACCACTTCACTGCCGCCGCCTTCGGCCACCGGTTCCACATCGGCGCCCAGGGACATGTCCCGCGCCGCCCGCGCCAGGCGCTTGAGCGGCCGGCTTTGCCAGTGCACCAACAGGCCGATGAACAGCAGCAAAAAGCCGCTGGTCAGCACGATAAACCACACTTGCTGGGACGGCAGGCCCTGTTCTTCCAGGCTGGTGTAGGGCTCGGGCAACAGCGAAGCGATGTACAGCCATTCGCCGGGGGCGAGTTCGATCTGGGTGACCAATACCGGCGGGTTGACGGGTTCCAGGGTCAGCGCGTAATGCGCCCAGGAGCGTGGCAACTCATCCAGTTTCAAGCCGGCGTTGAAGATGCGCAGGTCTTCAGCGCTGACGAACTCCACCGAGATAGGTACGTCAGCGCCCAAGGTCTGGCGCAGGACGTCATCCACGGCCACCAGCACCGCCTGTTTACGCGGGGTTTGCGGCAACACTTGCATGTCGAGCGGCCGGTCATTGAGGGTCACGACAAAACGGGTCCCGCCCATGCTGCGCAACTGGTCGAGGACCAACGGGCGATAGGCCACCGGCAACGAACGGAAGTAACTCACGCTGGCGGTCATCGAGTGCGCCAGGCTACGTGCGCTGGTGACCAGGCCTTCGAGCTGGGTGGCACGCAACTGCGAGACCCAGATCACGCTGGACAGCGTCTGCGCGAACAGCACCGCGAGCAAGGTCAGCAGCAACATGCGCCCCAGCAACGAGCGCGGGACCGGGAAGCGGCGGCGGCGCTCGGTCAGCAGTTCAGTGGGCATTGCCGGCAACCACGCTGGCTGCCAGTTGATAACCGCTGCCGCGCACGGTACGAATCAGCCTCGGGGGTTTTTCGGTGTCGCGCAGGCGTTGGCGCAAGCGGCTGACAGCCATGTCGACGATCCGGTCCAGCGGCATCAGGTCACGGCCACGGGTGGCGTTGCCGATGGTGTCGCGGTCGAGAATCTGTTGGGGATGATCGAGAAACAGCTTGAGCAGGGCAAAGTCGGCACCGGAGAGGATCACCTCTTCGCCATCCACATGGAACAGCCGGTGGCTGATCATGTCCAGGCGCCATTCATCGAACACCAGCACATCGCCATTTCCGCTGCGCTCCTGGCCGAACTGGCAGCGACGCAACAGGGCCTTGATCCGTGCCTGCAACTCGCGCGGGCTGAACGGCTTGCCGATATAGTCGTCGGCCCCCAGTTCCAGGCCGATCACGCGGTCGGCTTCGTCGGAACTGGCGGTGAGCATGATGATCGGCACCTGAGCTTGGCGCGGGTGTTGGCGAATCCAGCGGCAAAGGCTGAAACCGTCTTCGTCCGGCAGCATCACATCGAGGATGACCAGGTCGCACGGCGCCTCGTTCATCGCCTGGCGGAACCCCGCGCCGTCCGGCACGCCACGCACCTGGAAACCGGCGCGACTGAGGTAGGTTTGCAGCAATTCGCGGATTTCCTGGTCGTCATCGACGAGGAGAATCGATTTACTGATTACGCTCACGGGGTCCTCCTTGTTGTTATAGGGTGTTCTTGATGGCCTCATCGGGGGCAAGCCCCCTCCCACATTTGAAACGCATTCCAATGTGGGAGGCGCGGTGCGACGATTCGACTTGCCCCCGATGAGGCCATCACGGCCTAAGCAAATGCCTGCTCTAACGCGACGCCAGCCCCGGTCAACCCGGAATACGGCGCGGTCACCAGCCACACCGGAATACCTTTGAAATAGTCGCTCATGCAGCCTTTGTCACTGAAACTCTTGGCAAAACCGCTGTTGATAAAGAAGTCGGCAAACCTCGGTATCACCCCGCCCACGATATACACACCACCGCGTCCACCGGTGGTCAGCACATTGTTGCCGGCCACCCGGCCCAGCCAGATGCTGAATTGATCCAACACTTCCATGGCCACCGGGTCGCCCGCCAGGCCCGCCGCCGTGATGGCTTCGGGCGTGTCGAGCACCGGTGTGTGGCCATCGACCGCACAAATCGCCCGGTACAGACGCGGCAGACCGCCGCCGCTCAAGGCGGTTTCGGCGCTGACGTGGCCGATCTCGTTGTAGATATGCTGCCACAGCTGGGTTTCCCGTGGGCTGCTCAGGGGCAGGTCGACGTGACCGCCCTCCCCTGGCAACGCCGCATAACGGCCAGCGCCGAGGTCCAGCAGGGTACCGACACCCAGGCCGGTGCCCGGACCGATTACCACCGCCGGGCGCAACGGTTCCGGCGTACCCTCGCACACCACGCGGAATTCGTCAGGCTTGAGGCGCGTCATGCCCAGGGCCATGGCCGAGAAGTCATTCACCAGCAGCAGCTCATCCACTTGCAACGTCTGGCAAAACGCAGTCTTGCTCAGGCGCCAGTGATTGTTGGTGAATTTAAATTCATCCCCGCTCACCGGCCCGGCGACGGACAGGCACACGGCACCGATGTCGCCAATTTCCAGGCCTTCTTCCTTGAGATAGACCTTGATCGCGTCCTCAGGGCTTTGGTGATCAGCCGTGGCCTGCACCCGAATCGAATGCAGTGCCTGATCTCGCCACAACGCAAAACGGGCGTTGGTACCCCCGATGTCACCGACCAGCGCTAACTTCACTTAAGCGTCTCCAAGGCAGAGGTAAAGGCGCTGGCGCCCTGCTCTGCGGAGCTTGCGGCCAAGCGCATAAATGCAAACAGCTCGCGACCGGCCCCCACGTTATTGCCCAACAGGCCCGTGGCAGGCGTGCGCGCTGAAAATTCTTCGGCGTCCACCTTAAGCTCCAAGGTGCCTTTGACGCCATCCACGCGAATGATATCGCCATCGCGCACCCGCGCCAGCGGCCCGCCGCTCTGGGCTTCGGGGTTGACGTGAATCGCGGCGGGGATCTTACCCGACGCGCCGGACATACGCCCGTCTGTCACCAGCGCGACTTTGAAACCACGGTCCTGCAACACACCGAGGAACGGCGTCATCTTGTGCAGTTCCGGCATGCCGTTGGAGCGCGGGCCCTGGAAGCGCATCACCGCGACAAAATCTTTTTCCAGTTGGCCGGCCTTGAACGCATCGGCCAGGTCCTGCTGGTCCTGAAACACCACCGCCGGTGCTTCGACGATCTGGTGCTCAGGAGCTACAGCAGAGACTTTCATCACACCGCGACCGAGGTTGCCTTCCATCACACGCAGGCCACCTTCCGGCGAGAACGCGCGCGCCACAGGGCGCAGGATGGTTTCGTCGAGGCTTTCGATCGGGCCGTCGCGCCATACCAGTTCGCCATCGACCAGGAACGGTTCCTGGACATAACGGCTCAGGCCCTTGCCGGCCACGGTGTTGACGTCGTCGTGAAGCAGGCCGGCTTCGAGCAGTTCGCGAATCAGGAACGACATGCCGCCCGCCGCCTGGAAGTGGTTGATGTCGGCCTTGCCGTTTGGATACACGTGGGACAGGGTCGGCACCACCTCGGAGAGGTCGGCCATGTCGTCCCAAGTGAGGAGGATGCCCGCCGACATGGCGATGGCCGGCATGTGCAGGGTGTGGTTGGTGGAACCGCCGGTAGCGTTGAGCGCAACGATGGCGTTGACGATGGATTTCTCATCGACGATCTCGCCGATCGGCGTGAAGTTGCCGTTGGCCTTGGTCAGGCGCGTGACCTGGTGCGCGGCTTCGCGGGTCAGGGCGTCACGCAGCGGCGTGTACGGGTTGACGAACGAGGCGCCGGGCAGGTGCAGGCCCATCACTTCCATCAGCAATTGGTTGGTGTTGGCGGTGCCGTAGAAGGTGCAGGTACCGGGGCTGTGGTAGGACTTCATCTCCGATTCCAGCAGCTCTTCGCGGCTGGCCTTGCCTTCGGCGTAGCGCTGGCGCACGTCGGCCTTCTGCTTGTTGGAGATACCCGACGGCATCGGCCCGCCCGGGACGAAGATCATCGGCAGGTGGCCGTAGCGCAGCGCGCCCATCATCAGGCCGGGCACGATCTTGTCGCAGATGCCCAGCATCAGCGCCGCGTCGAACATGTTGTGGGACAGCGCTACCGCCGTGGACATGGCGATGACTTCACGGCTGAGCAGGCTCAGCTCCATGCCGGGCTCGCCTTGGGTCACGCCGTCGCACATGGCCGGGGTGCCGCCGGCGAACTGGCCGACCGAGCCGACTTCGCGCAGGGCTTTCTTGATCTGTTCGGGGAAATGTTCGTACGGCTGATGCGCCGAGAGCATGTCGTTATATGACGAAACAATTGCCACGTTGGCGGCGTTCATCATGCGCAGGCTATTTTTATCTTCGGTGCCGCAACCGGCCACGCCATGGGCGAAGTTGGCGCATTGCAGCTTGCCGCGCATCGGACCGTCGCTGGCTGCGCCGCGAATGAGCGCAAGGTAAGCCTCACGAGTGGCGCGGCTGCGGGCGATAAGCCGTTCGGTGACCTCAAGGACGCGGGGATGCATGTGTAGAACTCCAGGCTAACGGATGTGGCGACCTGAGTGTCTATGCTGATCAAACGCCCACCGCTCATCGGATGGCAGGGAGTCGTTTGGATCATCGGACCAGTTGATTCAGGTCACTCGTTGTAGATTGAACAAAATATTGCCACTAAAAAGGCTTGTTTTCTATTTTTATGCGAATAATCTTGTAATTCTTACAACAAATCGACGACAGGCACTTTCCAATGACTCTTCGTATCGCAATCAATGGTTTTGGCCGTATCGGCCGTAATGTCCTGCGCGCACTGTATACCCAAGGCTATCGCCAGGATTTGCAGATCGTCGCCATCAATGATTTGGGCGACAGCTCGATCAATGCCCACCTGCTTAAATACGACACCGTCCATGGCACTTTCGATGCAGAGGTCGCCCACGATCAGGAAAGCCTGACCGTCAATGGTGACCGGATTGCCGTCAGCGCCATTCGCAACCCGGCCGACCTGCCGTGGGCTGCGCACAAGGTCGACGTGGTGTTCGAATGCACCGGTCTGTTCACCGACCGTGACAAGGCTGCCGCCCATATTACCGCCGGTGCGCGCAAGGTAATCATCTCCGCCCCGGCCAAAGGCGCGGACGCGACCGTGGTCTACGGTGTGAACCACGACATCCTGCGTCAATCCCACCAGATCATCTCCAACGCGTCGTGCACCACCAACTGCCTGGCGCCGGTCGCCCAGGTGCTGCACCGCGAGCTGGGCATCGAAAGCGGTTTGATGACCACGATCCATGCCTACACCAACGACCAGAACCTGACCGACGTCTACCACACCGACCCGTACCGCGCGCGTTCGGCCACCCAGAACATGATCCCGAGCAAGACCGGCGCCGCCGAAGCGGTCGGGCTGGTGCTGCCGGAGCTGGCAGGCAAGCTGACCGGCATGGCCGTGCGTGTACCGGTGATCAACGTGTCGCTGGTGGACCTCACCGTGCAGTTGAAGAAAGAAGCCACCGCCGACGAAGTCAACGCACTGCTCAAGGAAGCCAGCCAACACTCGAAGATCCTCGGCTATAACACCCTGCCGCTGGTTTCCAGTGACTTCAACCACAACCCGCTGTCGTCGATCTTCGATGCCAACCACACCAAGGTCAGCGGCAAGTTGCTGAAAGTGCTGGCCTGGTACGACAACGAGTGGGGCTTCTCGAACCGCATGCTGGATAACTGCCTGGCGCTGTGCAACGCAGAGTAACCCCGTCTTGTGATGAGCTTATGTGGGAGGGGGCTTGCCCCCGACGGCGGTGGGTCAGTTATGAATGTACTGCTGACACACTGCAATCGGGGGCAAGCCCCCTCCCACATTTGATCTATGTACGCCTGCAGAAATAGCCACTTGCCATTTAAGTTGATGATAAGCATTATCATTAACTGCAAATCGGTCTGGTATCACTGTGAGCCAATCTCGCTTCAATCAAGTCTTTCTCACCCAACGGGTGATTCTGCTACGCACCTTGCAGCGGATGGTGAATAACCACAGCACCGCCGAGGACCTGTTGCAGGAAACCTACCTGCGCGTCACCCGGGCCCTCAGCGAGCGGCCGATCGATCACCTCGAACCCTTCGTCTACCAAACCGCGCGTAACCTGGCGCTGGATCACTTGCGTTCGCGCAGGATTCAGGCGCGTACGTTGCAGGAAGATGTACCGTTGGACATCCTGCAAAGCGTCGCCGCCCCCATCAGCACCCCCGAAGACGCAACCCAGGCCGAGCAATTGCTTGAGCACCTGAGCATCAGCCTCGGCCAGTTGAGCGCTCGCCAGCAGCAGATTTTCATCCTCAACCGCCTGCACGGGTGCAGTTACCAGGAGATTGCCGATCAGTTGGACGTGTCCTTGAGCACCGTGCAAAAGGAACTGAAATTGATCATGGCTATTTGTGTAGGTGTGGCCGAAAGACTGGATCGGCCTTAAGCTTCAGCCGACAGAAGTGTCGATCCAAGCTGTAGGAAAGATGAATAGAACGTGGCGAAGACCCGAGGAACACCGTGACGGACCCGAATAAACTGCGCCCCCATGAGCTGGCTCATGAGGTGTTGCAAGACACGGCGATGGACCAAGCCCTCGACTGGCTGATCGCCTTGCAGTGCCCAGCGCCTGGGCAGCAGGCCAAGTTTGAAGCCTGGCTGGCCCAAGACCCCGCCCACGTCCACGCCTTCGGCAAGGCCCAGGCCGCCTGGGGTGGCGCGCCGGTACACAGCGCCGCCGTCGCCCTGGCCGCGCCGCGCAAGCCCAGCGGCTGGCGCCGGATCAAGCCGCACTGGAAACCGCTGGCCACCGCCGCCGTGCTGTTGATCGGCCTGTTCAGCTTCAGCAACCTGCCGGTGCGCCTGCAAGCCGACCATCTCACGGTGGTGGGCGAACGCCAACGCCTGCAATTGGACGACGGCTCGAAAGTGTTGCTGAACACCAATTCGGCGTTTTCCAGCAGCATCAAGGACCACCAGCGCATCGCCCGCCTGTATCAGGGCGAAGCCTTTTTCGAAATCATGCCCGGCCATGGCCTGCCGCTGGAGATCGACGCTGGCCCCGTGCGCGCCAGCGTGCGTGATACCGCCTTTGCCGTGCGCTACCTCAATGGCGAAGCCCAGGTGCAGGTGCAACGCGGCGATGTCGACCTGAGCAACACCTTCGACGATGCCCGCGTACGCCTGCGCGCCGGGGAAAGCATCCGCATCGGGCCCAAGGGCTTTGGCCAACCGGCCAGGCTGGATGCCAACAAGGACCTGGCCTGGGTACAAGGCCGGCTGATTTTCGAAAACTGCCCGATGAGCGAAGTGCTCGCCGAGTTGCGTCGTTACTACCCCGGTTGGATCGTCAACACCAACGACAAGCTCGCCAGCGTTGCCGTCACCGGCAATTACCGCCTTGATCAGCCCCTCGACGTAGTGCGCTCGCTGGCCCACATCACTTCCGCCACGTTGTCGGAATACCCCGCGCTGGTGATCTTGAACTAAATGAGAATTATTTTTACTCGATAGCCCTCGGCGGTACGTCTCGTCTTAGCCAATGCAACTGATTCCTATTTGATTCGGTTCGCAACTATAAGATTCGTACCTTCCGGAGCGCTCTCGATGTCCTCTTGCTTCAACCGCCGGTCCTCCTCGCCCGTGCTGTCCTTGCTGACCGCCGCCATCCTGCTGGCCGGTTCGCCAGTGATGGCCGCGACTGCCGCCGAACCTGCCGCCCGCAGTCACGGTAACTACAGCTTCAGCATCGAGCAGCAGCCACTGGTCTCGGCCCTGAACGCCTTTACCACCGTGACCGGCTGGCAAGTCGGCCTGCCCGCCGAGCTGGGCCAGGGCGTGTCGTCCCCTGGCGTGCGCGGCGCACTGTCGCCGGAGAAAGCCCTGGACCGGCTGTTGGTGGGGACCAACCTGAGCTACCGCAAGCTGGGCAATAACAACATCGTGCTGGAAAAGCGTACGGCGGGCAGCACCCTCAACCTGCAACAGGTGACCATCAGCGCCACCCGTAACGAGCAGGATGTGAACAGCGTACCGAGCACCGTCAGCGTGCATGAACGCGAAGAGCTGGACCGCCAGAACGTCAACAACATCCGCGAACTGGTGCGCTACGAGCCCGGCGTCTCGGTGGGCGGCGCAGGCACCCGTGCCGGCAATGCCGGCTTCAACATCCGCGGTATCGACGGCGACCGCATCCTCACCCAGGTGGACGGTGTGGAAGTGCCCGACAACTTCTTCAACGGCCCCTACGCCAAGACCCGTCGCAATTACGTCGACCCGGAGATCGTCAAGCGCGTCGAGATCCTGCGCGGCCCGGCCTCGGCCCTCTACGGCAGCAGCGCCATCGGCGGCGCCGTGAGTTACTTCACCCTCGACCCGGATGACATCATCAAGCCCGGCCAGGACGTCGGCGCACGCCTGAAGACCGGCTACAGTTCCGCCGATGAAAGCTGGCTCACCTCCGGCACTGTCGCCGGCCGCGTGCAGGACTTCGATGGCTTGCTGCACCTGAGCCAGCGCAACGGCCACGAGACCGAGTCCTACGACGGCAACAACGCCACCGGCCTGGCCCGTACCGGCGCCAACCCCGAGGACGCGCGCACCACCAACATCCTGGCCAAGCTCGGCTGGAACTATGGCGATGACAACCGCCTGGGCCTGACCTATGAGAAGTACAAGGATGATCGCGACGTCAACCTGAAGAACGCGGTGGGCGGCCCGTTCGTCGGCGGCCGAGGCTTCAACCTCTACCGCGATCGTCGTGGTAACGACACCATTACCCGTGAACGTTTCGGCCTGGAAAACAGCTTCGCCCTTGAGTCGCCGATTGCCGACCGGATCAAGACCAGCCTCAATTACCAGATCGCCAAGACCGACCAGACCACCGCCGAGATCTATCAGTCAGGCCGTCGTGTCCTGCGCACCCGCGACACGCTCTACCAGGAAAAACAGTGGATTTTCGATGCCCAGTTGGACAAAGCGTTCAGCCTCGGTGAAACCGATCACCAAGTGACCTACGGCACCACCCTCAAGCAGCAGAAAGTCACCGGCTCACGGGAGGGCAACGCGACCTGCGTGGCCGTCGGCAGTGGTTGCACCGCCATCGGCGCGCCCAGCCCGATGGCTTCCGACAGTGTGAAGAAGTCCAGCGACTTCCCCGACCCGACCATCAACACGTATTCGCTGTTCGCACAGGACCAGATCACCTGGGACAAATGGACTTTCCTGCCCGCCGTGCGCTACGACTACACCCAGCTCAAACCCAAGCTGACCCAGGAGTTCCTCAACACCGTCAACCCGACAGGTGCGGACCCGGTGAGCGACAAGGAAAAAACCTGGCACCGTGTGACGCCCAAGTTTGGCCTGACCTATGCCCTGACCGATCAATACACCTGGTTCGGTCAATATGCCGAAGGTTTCCGTACGCCATCCGCCAAGGCGCTGTACGGCCGCTTTGAAAACCTGAACCTGGGCTACACCGTCGAGCCGAACCCCGACCTCAAGCCAGAAACCAGCAAAGGCATCGAAACCGGGATTCGCGGCAAGTTCGACGAAGGCTCCTTCGAGATCGCCGTGTTTTACAACAAGTACCGCGACTTTATCGACGAAGATAACGCCGTCGTCGGCGGCACCGTTGAGCAGTTCCAAGCCGTCAATATCAAGCGCGCCACCATCAGGGGGACCGAAGCCAAAGGCCGCCTGAACCTGGATGCATTCGGAGCCCCGCAAGGGCTCTATACCCAGGGTTCGGTGTCCTATGCCTACGGCCGCAACGACGATAACGGCGAGCCGCTGAACAGCGTCAACCCGCTCAAGGGCGTATTCGGCCTGGGCTACGACCAGGACAACTACGGTGGCCTGTTGAGCTGGACCCTGGTGAAAAAGCAGGATCGCGTCGACAGCAGTACCTTCCACGCGCCGGACGGCGACACCAGCGGCCCCTTCAAAACCCCTGGCTTCGGTGTTGTCGACCTGACTGCCTTCTACAAAGTCACCAACGACGTGACCATCAACGGCGGCCTCTACAACCTCACCGACAAGAAATACTGGAACTGGGATGACGTGCGCAGCTACGACAGTGTCGGCGAAGCCGCTGTGACCGGCCCGGCCAACCTCGACCGCCTGACCCAGCCAGGCCGCAACTTTGCGATCAACGTGATCTGGGACATCTGACAAAGCTTTCCTCACCTCGTCGAAATTTCAGCGGCGAGGTGAGGATTTTTTACTGTGCCGCGTCTTCTTGTTCGTCTAGTTGATAACAGCTCTCTTTAGGGCAACAAGGCGCTCCCCTTCTCAAGGACTTTTTCATGACCGCTTCTCCTACCGCAGAACGCCCAAGCCTGCGCTCCCAGCGCCTGAACCAGATCACCCACGCGCCGCACACCAAGCTGGATGCACTGGTCAAGGCCCACGCCCCGTTTGAAACCCAGGCCAACTTCGCGCGTTTCGTGGTCGCGCAGTACCTGTTTCAGTCGGAACTGGCGCCCCTGTACAACGATGCCGAACTGATCAAGATCGTGCCTGACCTGGCCGAACGCTGCCGCGCCGAGGCCGCCAAGCTGGACCTGGCAGACCTGGATACCGAAGTGCCTGCCCCGGTCGCGGGTGCACTGAAGAACCCGAGCAAGGCCGAAGCCCTGGGCTGGCTGTTCGTGTCCGAAGGCTCCAAGCTGGGCGCTGCGTTCCTGATCAAGCGCGCCGTAGGCCTGGGCCTGAGCGAAACCTTCGGTGCCCGCCACCTGGGTGAGCCGGCCGGTGGTCGCGCCGAAGGCTGGAAAAGCTTCACTCGCACCCTGGATGCGCTGCAATTGAGCGCCGAGGAAGAAGCCGCAGCGGAAAAAGGCGCGGTGGATGCGTTTGTACGCTTCACCGTGCTGCTGGAACAGGCGTACGCTAGCGCCCCTGAACTGGCCTGATCGCCCACATTGAAATGCAATCAACTGTGGGAGGGGGCTTGCCCCCGATGGCGGAGGGTCAGTTACCTATTTGTTGGCTGATGCACCGCTATCGGGAGCAAGCCCCCTCCCACATTTAAACCGCATGTCAATGCTGACTTTTTGTTATCCCTTACTTTGCACACACCATGACCCGCAAACCCCAATCCACCTCGAAAATCGCGCAGATCCTCTTCGGCCTGCTGGCCTACGTCAGCCTCGGCATCGGGCTGGTGGCGATTGTCGTGCCGGGTTTGCCCACTACCGAATTCATCCTGCTGGCCGCCTGGGCCGCGACCAAAAGCTCGCCGCGTCTCAGTGCCTGGTTGGAAAACCACCGCCTGTTCGGGCCGATCCTGTTCAACTGGCGCAACGGCAAGATCATCGCGCGCCAGGCCAAAGTCAGTGCCACCGTGAGCATGCTGCTGTGCGCCATCCTGATGCTGGTGATGCTCGACCACGGCTGGCCGATCTACCTGGCGATTGCCGGGATGAGCCTGGGCAACCTGTGGATCTGGTCACGCCCCGAACGGCTCGCACAGCCCGTGTGACGCTGGCTGTAGGTGTTTTCCTACCGCCCATCGCCTATCTCTCATGAATTGATCTGTTACGCCGATGTTTCAGACATAGCGCTGAATGGACTTGGCCCTGGATTGCATGCATTTCCACACGCCCATTCGCGAGTGAACCTATGTTCGACACCCTCTCCATACGTTTGAAAATCGTGCTGCTGTCCGGGCTATGTCTGCTGGGCGTAATAGCGTTGATCATCAGCATCAACCTTTACGAAACCAACCAGAACGACCATCTGATCAGCGATTCAAGCTCGCGAATGCTCACCAGCAGCGTGCAGAACCTGCTGCAAGCCAAGGCAGCGGAGCAAGCCGTGCTGCTGCGGAAAACCTTTGGTGAAAATCTTACCGTGATCACCGCCATCGCCGATCAGGTCAAAGACCTGCGCAACCTGGCCACCAAGCGCTCGCTGGACCCCGGCGCCTTGCGTGAAGAACTCAACCAGAGCCTGAAAACCACCTTCGAACGCAACAGCAAAGTGCTCGGCATCTGGCTGGCGTTCGAGCCCAATGGCCTGGACGGCAAGGACAGCGAGTTCGCCAATGACAAGACCCGCGCGTCCAATGAAAAAGGCCGCTTCTCCAGCTACTGGAACCGCGTCGGTGGTGAACCCTTGAACACCATCATGCTCGAGGAAGACCTGACCAAGACCACCCTCAACCTCAGCGGAACGCCCTACAACATTTGGTACACCTGCCCCCGGGACACCCGAAGCACCTGCCTGCTGGACCCATATGAAGACACGGTGACCGGCACACCAGTACTGATGACCACCATCTCCTTGCCGATGATCGTGGACGGGAAAGTCATTGGCGTGGTCGGTGTCGATATCGCCCTCAACACCCTGCAAGCCAGCACGGACGCCGCGCAAAAAGAGCTGTTCGACGGTGCGGCACACCTTGAGATCATTTCCAGCAACGGCCTGATTGCGGCCTACAGTGGCGAACCCGCCAAGGTTGGAAAAAACCTGGTCGACACCCTCGGTGCAGAAGGCAAGGAGATCGTGCAACTGCTCGCCAGTGGCAGCTATGTCAACCGCGAACAAGGCGACACCATCCGCGCGGTTTACCCGGTCAAGCCCATTGCCGATGCCAAAGCCTGGGGCGTAGTGATCAAACTGCCCAAACACGTGATGCTTGCCGACAGCACGAAACTTCAAGGCGTGCTCGACGCAGCCCAGGCCAGCGGCACCCTCAAGGCCCTGCTGGTCGGTGCCGCCGCCGGCCTGCTCGGCTTGCTGCTGATCTGGCTCACCGCCACCGGCGTCACCCGTCCGATCAACAGCGTGGCAGCCATGCTTAAAGACATCGCCAGCGGCGACGGCGACCTCACCCAGCGCCTGGCCTACGCCAAGAAGGATGAGCTGGGCGAACTGGTGAACTGGTTCAACCGCTTCCTCGACAAGCTGCAACCGACCATCGCGCAGATCAAGCAAAGCATCACCGAAGCACGCGGCACGGCTGACCAGTCCTCGGCCATCGCGCGCCAGACCAGCGAAGGCATGCAGGTGCAGTTCCGCGAAATCGACCAAGTGGCCACGGCGTCCAACGAGATGAGCGCCACCGCCCACGACGTCGCCAACAGCGCCTCCAATGCTGCCAACGCAGCGCGCGGCGCTGACCAGTCAGCGCGTGAAGGCATGTCGATCATCGAGCAGAGCACCCGCGACATCACCACCCTCGCCGAAGAAGTCAGCAAGGCCGTGGGCGAAGTCGAAGCCCTGGCCGTCAACAGCGAACAGATCGGTTCAGTCCTGGAAGTGATCCGCAGCATTGCCGAGCAGACCAACCTGCTGGCGCTCAACGCGGCGATCGAAGCCGCACGCGCCGGGGAAAGCGGCCGGGGGTTTGCGGTGGTGGCCGACGAAGTGCGCAACCTGGCCAAGCGCACCCAGGATTCGGTGGAGGAAATCCGCCTGGTGATCGAACGCATCCAGAGCGGCACCCGAGGGGTGGTGGCGACCATGCACTCCAGCCAAAGCCAAGCCCAGAGCAATGCCGGGCAGATCCATCAAGCCGTGCAGGCCTTGGGCAAGATCAGTGATGCAGTGACGGTGATCAGTGACATGAACCTGCAAATCGCCAGCGCCGCCGAGCAGCAAAGCGCCGTGGCCGAAGAGGTCAACCGCAACGTCTCGGCGATCCGCACCGTGACCGAAACCCTCACCGGCCAGGCCACCGAATCGGCGGCCATCAGCAGCCAGCTCAATGCCTTGGCCAGCCAGCAGATGAAACTCATGGATCAGTTCAAGGTTTAAGAAACACCACAGGACCAATGTGGGAGGGGGCTTGCCCCCGATGGCGATGTGTCAGCTACAGATGAGTTGACTGACACACTGCAATCGGGGGCAAGCCCCCTCCCATATTGTCAAAGACCAGGCCAGGCCTTCACAAACGCCGCCACATCTTCTTGAGCTGCGGTACGCGGTGGATTCTGTGGTGTCCCCAAATAGAGGAAGCCAATCACTTCCTCATCCGCCGTCAGCCCCAGGCCTTTGGCGACGTGGGCCGAGTAGGACAATTCACCCGTGCGCCACACCGCACCAATCCCCTGGGCATAGGCCGCCAGCAGAATGCCGTGGGCCGCGCAGGCGGCTGCCAGCCGTTGTTCGGATTTGGGCACCTTGAAGTGCTCCTGCAGGCGGGCAATCACCACCACCACCAGCGGCGCGCGCAACGTGCCGTTCTGGGCCTTGTCGATGGCGGCTTGCGGGGCATCGGCGTCTTGCAGGCGGGCGGCTTCGGCCAACAGCGTGCCCAGCTGCTCACGGGCGGCACCTTCCACGGTGAGGAAACGCCAAGGGCGCAGTTGGCCGTGGTCGGGCGCACGCATGGCGGCGGCGAACAGCACATCGCGCTGCTCCTGGGTCGGTGCCGGTTCCAGCAAACGCGGCACGGAAACACGGTTGAGCAAAGCGTCGAGAGCCTGCATTGGCCACCTCCAGAAAAAATGTGCGCTCATTCTAGCGGGAATCAATCGGGATGCCACCAAACGATAATTGCTCTTATTCAATCCGCCCGGCCCTGTTAGACTTTGCGACCTTATTTTCAGCCTTCGTCCGGGAAACTCGATGTTTCGTTCGCTTATTCGCCTGTGCGCAGCGTTGATGGCCTTGAGCCTGGCCGCCTGCGATGACGCCCCGCGCTTCACCAAGGCCGAGCCGGGTGAATCGCGAGCGGGCGGCGCGACGACGGTGAACAAGCGCGACCAGAATGCGTATTCCCTGCCCTCGGCCAACCTGTCGCCCACGCGCCGCCTGGATTTCAGCGTGGGCAACAGCTTCTTTCGCAGCCCTTGGGTGATCGCGCCGTCCACCACCACCGCCCGTGATGGCCTGGGCCCGCTGTTCAACACCAACGCCTGCCAGAACTGCCATATCAAGGACGGCCGTGGCCACCCGCCGCTGCCCGACGCGGCCAATGCGGTGTCGATGCTGGTGCGCCTGTCGATCCCCGTGTCTATCCAGGAGCAGCCGCTCTACGCCAAGCTCATCGAGCAGGCGGGCGTGGTGCCCGAGCCCGTCTACGGCGGGCAATTGCAGGACATGGCAGTGCCCGGCGTGCCGCCTGAAGGCAAGGTCCGGGTCGACTACACACCGGTCAACGTCACGTTCAAGGACGGCAGCGTCGTCGAGCTGCGCAAGCCCGACCTGCAGATCACCCAGCTCGGCTATGGCCCGATGCACCCGGACACGCGCTTCTCCGCGCGCATCGCCCCGCCGATGATCGGCCTGGGCCTGCTCGAAGCCATCAGCGACGCGGACATCCTGCGCAACACCGAGCCGAAGACCGCCGACAAGGAAGCCCTCATCGGCCGGGCGAATTGGGTCTGGGATGACGACACGCAAAAAACCGTACTCGGGCGTTTTGGCTGGAAAGCCGGGCAACCCAACCTCAATCAACAAAATGTTCACGCGTTTTCTGGTGATATGGGCCTCACCACCTCCCTGAGACCCTTCGATGACTGCACCGACGCCCAAGTCGCCTGCAAACAGGCGCCCAACGGCAATGGCCGCGATGGCGAGCCGGAAGTCAGCGATAACATCCTGCGCCTAGTGCTGTTCTACACCCGCAACCTGGCCGTGCCCGTGCGCCGCGACGTCAACACGCCGCAGGTGCTGGCCGGGAAAAACCTGTTCTACCAGGCCGGTTGCCAGGGTTGCCATAAACCGACATTCACCACCGCCGGGAATGCCGCCGAACCCGAGTTGGCCAACCAAGTGATTCGCCCCTACAGCGATTTGCTGTTGCACGACATGGGCCCAGGCCTGGCCGACCACCGCACGGAATTCAAGGCCGGTGGCCGCGACTGGCGCACGCCGCCGTTGTGGGGCATCGGGCTGACGCAGACCGTCAGCGGCCATACCCAGTTCCTGCATGACGGCCGCGCCCGCAACCTGCTCGAAGCCGTGTTGTGGCACGGCGGTGAAGCACAAGCGGCGCAGCAGCATGTGTTGTCCTTCAATGCCGAGCAGCGCGCTGCGTTGCTGGCGTTCCTGAATTCTTTATAAGCTTCGCCCCAATTACAGAAGGGAGCTCGACATGTTCCGTCCCAAGTTGTTGTTCACCAGCCTGGCCGCCCTCGCCCTGGGTGCCTGCTCGCCCCAAGACCCGCAAGCCGTGACCTCGGCGGCGATCGCCAAGCAGGTGATCCTGCCGACCTACAGCCGTTGGGTCGAAGCCGACCGCCAGTTGGCCGTCAGCGCCCTCGCCTACTGCCAGGGCAAGGAAAGCCTGGACACCGCCCGCGCCGACTTCCTCCACGCGCAAAAAGCCTGGGCCGAGTTGCAGCCGCTGCTGATCGGCCCGCTGGCCGAGGGCAACCGCTCGTGGCAGGTGCAGTTCTGGCCGGACAAGAAGAACCTCGTGGGCCGCCAGGTCGAGCAATTGGTCGCCGCCCAGCCGCAGATCGACGGCGCCGCACTGGCCAAGTCCAGCGTGGTGGTTCAGGGCCTGTCGGCCTACGAATACATTCTCTATGACGCCAAGACCGACATCGCCGACGATGCGCAGAAAGCCCGCTACTGCCCGCTGCTGGTAGCCATCGGTGATCGCCAGAAAGCCCTGGCCGAAGAGATCCTGGCCAGTTGGAACAGCACCGACGGCATGCTCGCGCAGATGAGCAAGTTTCCGAACCAGCGCTACGCCGATTCCCACGAAGCCATCGCCGACCTGCTGCGCGTACAAGTGACCGCACTGGACACCCTGAAGAAAAAACTCGGCACGCCCATGGGCCGCCAGACCAAGGGCATCCCGCAGCCGTTCCAGGCCGATGCATGGCGCAGCCAGTCGTCCCTGCAAAGCCTGGAGGCCAGCCTCGCCGCCGCCCAGACCGTGTGGGTCGGCGTCGACAACAAGGGCCTGCGTGGTTTGCTGCCGGCGGATCAAAAGCCATTGGCCGACAAGATCGACGCGGCCTATGCCGCCTCGCTGAAACTGTTCGCCAGCAACCAGCGCACCCTCAACGAACTGTTGAACGATGACGCCGGGCGCCAGCAGCTCAACGACATTTACGACAGCCTCAACGTCGTCCACCGCCTGCACGAAGGCGAGCTGGCCAAGGCGCTGGGGATCCAACTGGGCTTCAATGCCAACGACGGTGACTGATGATGCTCAGGCGACAGGCTTTGGCCATCGGCAGCGTGCTGCTCAGCGCACTCACGTTGGGTGGCTGGACGCTGTTCAAAGGGAAAGACAAGCGCCCGCTGCTGCTGTCGGCGCGCGATGATGCAGACGGCAAGCACTACGCCGTAGGCTTTCACTTGGACGGCAAGCAGGTGTTTGCCACCCAGGTCGGCCAGCGCTGCCACGACATCATCAACCACCCGACGCTGCCGATTGCGCTGTTCGTTGCCCGCCGGCCGGGCACCGAGAGCTACCTGATCGACCTGCGCGATGGCAGCCTGCTGCAAACCATCACCTCGAACGCCAACCGCCACTTCTATGGCCATGCGGTCATCCACAAGAGCGGCGATTGGCTGTACGCCACCGAGAACGACACGTCCGACCCCGGCCGTGGCCTGCTCGGTGTGTATAAGTTTGAAGGCGAGCGGCTGGTGCACAGCGGCGAGATTTCCACCCATGGCATCGGACCGCACCAGGTGTCGTGGATGCCCGACGGCGAAACCCTGGTGGTGGCCAATGGCGGCATTCGCACCGAAGCCGAAAGCCGCGTGGAGATGAACCTCAACGCCATGGAACCGAGCCTGGTGCTGATGCAGCGCGATGGCACCCTGATCAGCAAGGAAACCCTCGGCCAGCAAATGAACAGCGTGCGCCACATGGGCATCGCCAGCGATGGCACCATTCTGACCGGCCAGCAGTTCATGGGGCCTTCCCAGGAGCGTTCCGAGTTGCTCGCGATCAAGCGTCCGGGCCAGCCGTTCGTGGCCTTCCCAGCGGCCGATGAGCAGTTGCAGGCCATGGGGCATTACACCGCCAGCGTCGCAGTGCACAGCGAATTGCGCCTGGTGGCGTTGACCGCACCGCGTGGCAACCGCTTCTTTATCTGGGACATGGACACCGCTGAGCTGCGCCTGGATGGACCGTTGCCCGATTGCGCAGGCGTCGGTGCGGTGGCAGACGGGTTTGTCGTCACCTCGGGCCAGGGCCGTTGCCGCTACTACGATTGCCGCCAGAAACAGCTGGTCGCCAAACCGTTGGAATTACCGGCGGGGCTTTGGGATAACCATCTGCATCTGATCTGAACTGCGTCAGACGCGTTGCGGATAAGGTTTGAAAGGCAAAAAAAAGGGCCTCGCATCGCAAGGCCCTTTTTCGGGGGTTTGAATCGTTTCAACTCTGCGGCCTCATCCCTTGAGACATCCCAAACATGAACAGCAACAGCTCATGATCAGGCTTGGCCGCCGTGCTCGCCTTGGCGACGCGCGGCAGCAGGCATTGCGCGCCACCTGGCACCGCGCTGAGCACTTGTGTGCGAGGTTGCTCCCATGCTGCCAGGGCCAGGGCTGCAATGCCCAGGGCCCCGATCAGGAACAAACCTCGTGCTATTTCTAACTTCATTTGGTTAAACCCTTGATAGCGCTGCCAAACGCCGTCTCGTAAAAGTAGCTGAGTTTTTCCCAGTCGGTGCTATTCCACGACGAATGGCGACGCAGCTGCAACATGTCATGGGAAGCCGCACGATAAGCCGTCAAGCGCTGGCGGCACTTCTCAAAATCCAGCAACGCCACTTCCACCTGGGCCGCGTCGCCCTCGCCCGTCACCCGCACGAAAATATGCTTGATGTAAAGGCAACCGTGCTGCCAGCGTCCTTTGTGCATACGGGCCAGGGTGGTGGCCAACTCTTTGAGCAAGCGCTCATGCACACGCTCGCCGTACTGTTCGCGGGCACCGGCGGCGTACCAGTTTTCAATTTCGTCGAAGCCGTCGAGGGCAGCGGTAACCAGCAGTGCCTTCCAGTGGTGCTCGGGGTCACGACGCGCCTCACAAAAGACCATTTCGGGGACACGTACATCCAACCCCCGCAAGCCCCTGAGGGCATCACGCTCGCGCAGCACGGTGGGGCGTCCAAACGGGTGCAGCCAACTGCGGTAGATATGGCCCGTCTGGCGCTTGCTGTAGAGCAAACGGCCATTGGCAGTCATTACACGCTGTACACCACTCTCACCGCCACGCCGGCGATTGGGCTCTTCGACCCATTCGCCTTGCTGACGCCAGAAATAATCGAAGCGTTCTTCGGGAGCTACGTGACTGCCTGCTACGCACTCAACTGCCATCCTGTTACCTCTTGCGCAATACATACACACGCCACATGGCGTAGAGCGGAATGAAGTCCAGGGAATCCTGAACACGGAAACCGGCTTGCTCGAACTCTGCTTCAACAGTAGCAGCCGGTAACACAAATCTGTTTTGGTAACCTTCCTGCTCACCTTTCTTGCGACGCTTTCCTTCGAGACGCTTGCGTTTCCAGGCTTTGAAATTGCCATCGACCCACAGCGAAATGATCACGCTGTCACGGGTAACCCGCTGAAACTCGCGCAAAATCGCCAGCCGGTGCGCCGGGTCACCAATGTGGTGGAGCAGGCGCATACAGAAAATGCTGTCGACCGAGTTATCCGGCAAATCAATATCAAAGGCAGACGTCTGCAAGGGCCGTACCCGTTTCACCACATCCGCGGGTTGGGCGACCGTCGCTACCTTCAACATGGATGCCGAATTGTCGGCGCCGATGATCACACGGTTGGGCTTTTCCGCCAGCAGCGGCCAGAAACGCCCGGCGCCGCACGGCAGGTCCAGCACGAGGCCAGGCTCGCCGGCCATTGCCAGCGCGCCACGGGCCAGTTGCTCGTCGCGTTTGTGGGACAACCGGCGAGCCAGATTGTCCTGATGCTTGAGCAAATATTCTTGGGCGTGCTGATCGTCGTACTTGTCGGAAAATTCGAGCTTGATCGGGGTAGGCATCAACGGATCTCCTGTTGCTGATGCCTACGACCTTAAGCAGCGACCTGTGATCAACAGGTCAACCCTTTGTGAAAAACTTGTCCTGTCCACTCTCATACATTTCAAAACTTTACAGACACAAGCAATATCATGGGGCCATCTTCGCCGAATTACGGGGATCTCTGGCAGGATAGCGGCAGGGGGAATGGTCAGGCGTTGACCTGACTCAACTGGACATGAAAGCGACAGCCATTGGGCTCCATGGTGCTGAGGGTAACGCTCCAGCCCTGGTTCTCGCAGATGCGCTGGACCAGAGACAAACCCAACCCCAGGCCCTCACCGCGCTTCTCACTGCCGCGTACGAACGGCTCGAACATCGCTTCACGCTTGTCTTCGGGAATGCCGACGCCGCTGTCTTCCACCACAAATCCGGTCGGTTCGAGGGTCAGCCGGATAAAGCCGCGCTCGGTGTAGTGCAGGGCATTTCGCAACAGGTTGCCCATCACGGCATGCAGGAAGGTCGCGTTGTAGCGGGTATCCAAGGGGTTGCCCGGCTGGTAGATCAACTCCAGGCCCTTGTGCTCGATGGGCTCGCGCCAGATGCCGAGCAGATCATCAGCCACCTGCGACAGGTTGGCCTTGGGCGACATGCTGCCGTCGTCATGTTGCGCACGAGCGAGCATCAGGAAGGTCTGGACCAGTTCACGCATTTCTTCACAGGCACGGGCAATTCGCTCGACCTGGTTGCGCCCACGCTGATCGATGGCGGGGTTTTCCAGCAGCAATTCGCACGAGCTGGCCAGCACCATCAAGGGCGTGCGCAGTTCGTGGCTGACATCGCTGGTAAACAACTGCTCGCGGGATAGCGCCTGACGCAGGCGCCCCAGCGTGGCGTCGAAGGCCACGGCCAGCTCCCCGACTTCGTCGGCCGCGTAGTCCGGTGCCAGGGGCGGTGCCAGGCCAAGCAATTGGTCGCGGTGCCGCACCTGGCGGGCCAGACGCACCACCGGCGCCATCACTTTGCGGGCCAGCACCCAGCCGAGGAACACCGCCAGCGCGAGGCTGAGCACGAAGCCCACCAGCACCACGGCAAACAGCACGCGCTCACGCTCTTCGAAATCGCTTTGATCCTGCAGCAGCACATAGCGCCGACCGTCGACCACTTCGACCATGGCGTGGTACGACAGCGCCTCGCGAAACACCTCATGAAACCCTGGTTCCAGATGTCGCAGGTCCTTGGGCAATTCAAAATCGCCGGGGCCACCGCTGAAGTAAAACAGCTGGTCGGGCTCGGGCCGGTGCCGCCAGTCCTCGACGGTGTCCATCAACAGCAGGCGCTGCAAGTCACCGCCCAAGCCTGCCGAAATCAACTTCTCTTCCACCAGGTGCACGGTCGCGACGATGCCCATGGCGAAGGCCCCCGCCACCAACGCACTCATCAAGGCAAAGGCAATGATGATCCGCTGGGCAAGGCTTTGCTTAAACTCCATCACGGCCCTCGGCCAGGCGGTAACCCACACCATGCACCGTTTGCAGCAACGGCTTGGCGAACGGCTTATCGATCACTTGGCGCAACTGGTGCACGTGGCTGCGCAGGCTGTCGCTGTCCGGGCAATCATCGCCCCACAGCGCTTCTTCGAGCACTTCGCGACGCAGTACGTGGGGGCTTTTCTGCATCAAGACCGCGAGCAGCTTCAGGCCGACCGGGTTGAGTTTGAGCAGGCGCCCTTCGCGAGTAACTTCCAGGGTATCGAGGTCGTAATTCAGATCGGCCACTTGCAGGGCGCGGCGACCGCCTCCTTGGGCACGGCGCAGCACGGCTTCGATGCGCGCGGCCAATTCCGACAGGGCAAACGGTTTGAGCAAATAATCATCGGCGCCGGACTTGAAGCCCTGCAGCCGGTCATCCAACTGGTCGCGGGCGGTGAGCATGATCACCGGTGTGTCGCGGCGGGCGTCTTCACGCAGGCGTTTGCACAAGGTGTAGCCATCGATGCCAGGCAGCATGATGTCGAGCACGATCAAGTCGTAATGCTCGGTCGCGGCCAGGTGCAGGCCCGACAAACCGTCCTGCGCACAGTCCACGGTGTAGCCTTTTAGCCCCAGGTAGTCGGCCAGGTTGGCCAGAATATCGCGGTTGTCTTCAACCAATAGAATTCGCATGGGCAGTGTCTCCGTACGCGGTAACGGCCGTGTTGGCTCGCGCAGCTTAAGGCCAAGTGTGGCTCAGGGATAGAGCTGAAAGGCGTGCCGATAAAGGTTTTCAACCGATTCAGTTTACCAACGAGTTTTTCACTATAGCTTCACAAACTGACTACAGTGTCAGGCAGAAGATCGCCCCCCATTGATATAAGGAACATGGACATGGGGTTTCTAAAGACGGCGCCAATGCGCTATTTGCTGTTGGTAACCGGTGCCTGGCTGGTTATTTTCCTGCTCACTCGCAGCGTGCTGCTCATCACTCATTTGGATGAAGTCGGCGGCAACCTGCTGCCGGTGTTTAGTGTGGGCCTGCTGTACGACCTGGGTTTCCTCGCCTATGCGGCACTGCCGCTGGGGCTGTATTTGCTGCTGTGCCCACCCGCGCTGTGGCGTCGTCGCGGCCACCGCTGGTTCCTGCAGGCCGTGCTCACCGTCAGCCTGTTCGCCATGCTGTTTACCTCGGTGGCCGAGTGGCTGTTCTGGGATGAGTTCGGCGTGCGCTTCAACTTCATTGCCGTCGATTACCTGGTGTACTCCGATGAGGTGTTGAACAACCTGCTCGAGTCCTACCCGATCGGCAAACTGCTGAGCCTGCTCGCCATGCTGGCGATTGTCTTGAGCCTGGCCTTGCGCAAACCGTTCAATGCGGCGATGAGCGCCCCACTGCCGGCAATGCGCGGCCGCTTGGTGAATGCCTTGGCCCTGTTGGTCGTTGCCGGCCTCAGCCTGCAACTGATCAGTCAGGACAGCCCGCGCGCCCAGGGCGGCAATGCCTACAAGAACGAACTGGCCAGCAATGGTCCGTATCAGTTTTTCGCCGCATTCCGTAACAACGAGCTGGATTACCCACAGTTCTACAAAAGCTTGCCGACCGACGTTGTCGCCAAGCAACTGCGTGCAGAGCTCAGTGAACCCAACGCCCGCTTTATCGGCCAGGACCCGCTGGATATTCGTCGTGCCATCACCAATCCGGGCACGCCGCGCAAACCCAATATCGTGCTGGTGACCATCGAAAGTTTCAGCGCCAAGTACATGGGCAGCAACGGCGACGAGCGCAACCTCACGCCTAATCTGGATGCGCTGCGTAAACAGAGCCTGTATTTCAATAATTTCTATGCCACCGGCACCCGCACCGACCGTGGCCTGGAGGCGATCACCCTGGCGATCCCCCCTACGCCTGGACGCTCGATCGTCAAGCGCATTGGTCGTGAAAGCGGCTTCGCCAGCCTGGGCCAACAACTCACGGCCGTCGGTTACGACAGCGTGTTCGTGTACGGCGGGCGCGGCTACTTCGATAACATGAACGCGTTTTTCAGCGGCAACGGTTATCGCGTCGTGGACCAGAGCAGCGTGCCCGAGTCGCAAATCTCGTTCAAGAACGCCTGGGGCATGGCTGACGAGGACCTGTACAACCAAACCCTGAAACTGGCCGACACCGACTACGCCAGGCAGCAGCCGTTTTTGCTGCAACTGATGACCACCTCCAACCACCGCCCCTACACCTACCCGGATGGGCGTATTGACATCAAATCCGGGAATGGCCGCGACGGCGCGGTGAAATACACCGACCACGCCATCGGCCAATTCCTGGACGCCGCCCGTCAAAAACCGTGGTTCGATAACACGATCTTCATCTTCGTCGCCGACCACACCGCCGGCAGCGCAGGTAAAGAAGACCTGCCTATTACCAACTATCAGATCCCGCTGTTCATCTATGCACCCAAGCTGATCGACCCACGGGAAAGCGCGCAACTGGCCAGCCAGATCGACCTGGCGCCCACGCTGCTGGGCCTGCTCAACCTTAGCTACGAATCCACCTTCTTTGGCCGCAACCTGCTGCTGGAAAACCCACTGCCACCTCGGGTCGTGGTCGGCAACTACCAGCACCTGGGGTTGTTCGACGGCAAGGACCTGGCCATTCTCAGCCCACGCCTGGGCCTGCGCCGCCACGACCAGGCCCTGGGTGAGAGCCAGGAGTTGCGGGTCGGCAGCGATGACCCGTTGATCCAGCGGGCGATCACCTACTACCAGGCCGCCAGTTATGACTTCAAACAACAGTTGCTGAGCTGGAGAGCACCCAAGGAAGAGGCCCCGGCACTGAGCATGCGCTAACCAAAACGTCCCGTGCAGGTCAGTACGGGACGTTTTCCACCAGGGTTCACCATGAGCACCACCCCCGCCGTACCCGTCTCCAAACCTCTCAACTTATGGCTCTGCCTGGGCCTCCCCGGCGGCGCTGCGCTCGTATTGCTGTTGCTGGAGCTGACCTCGCTGGACATGGACCTCGCCAAGCTGTTCTACAATGGCGCGGAGGGTGGTTTCATCGGGCGCTACAGTTTCTTCCTCGAAGACATCCTGCATGACCGCGCCAAACAGTTGGTCATCCTGTTCTCGGTCTTGGCGATCCTGGGATTTGCCGGCACGTTTATCCTCCGACGGCTCAAACCCTATCGTCGTGAACTGGGCTGCCTGGTGCTCTCACTGGGGCTGGCGACCGCGTTTGTCTCTCCGCTGAAAACCATCACCGGCGTCCAGTGCCCCTGGAGCGTCCAGGAGTTCGGCGGCCAGGAAACCTACAGCAAACTGCTGAGCCCTCGCCCACCCACCGATAAACCCGGGCGCTGCTGGCCTGGCGGTCATGCCGCCACCGGGTTCGCCTTGTTCGCCCTGTTTTTTGCACTGCGTGACCGACAGCCGCGCATGGCGCGCTACGCATTCATCTTTGCCGTCGGCCTGGGCAGCGTCTTTTCAGTGAGCCGTATGATGCAAGGTGCGCACTTCTTTTCCCATAACGTGTGGACGGCAATTTTCTGCTGGCTGATCTGCCTGGGGCTGTATTGCCTGTTGCTTTACCGGCCATCCAAACACGCAACGCCCACCTGACCCCAAGTCACCGCCCAAAAAAAAGCCCCGCCTGCATCACTGCAGGCGGGGCTTTTTCAGTACAAGGGTAAAGCTGGCTTACATCATGCCGCCCATGCCACCCATGCCGCCCATGTCTGGCATACCGCCGCCAGCCGAGCCTTCTTTCTTCGGTGCATCAGCGATCGCAGCTTCGGTGGTCAGGATCAGGCCGCCGATGGAGGATGCTGCTTGCAGCGCGGAACGAGTCACCTTGGTAGGGTCCAGGATGCCCATTTCGATCATGTCGCCGTAGACGCCAGTCGCAGCGTTGTAACCGTAGTTACCTTTGCCGTTCTTGACTTCGTTGACCACAACGCTTGGCTCGTCGCCGGAGTTGGCAGCGATCTGGCGCAGCGGTGCTTCAACGGCACGACGCAGCACAGCGATACCGACGTTCTGGTCGGCGTTGTCGCCGGTCAGGTTGGTCAGCGCTTCCAGGGCACGGATCAGCGCAACGCCACCGCCAGGTACCACGCCTTCTTCGACGGCTGCGCGGGTTGCGTGCAGGGCGTCTTCAACGCGGGCTTTCTTCTCTTTCATTTCAACTTCGGAACCAGCGCCAACCTTGATCACTGCAACGCCGCCGGACAGCTTGGCCAGACGCTCTTGCAGTTTCTCACGGTCGTAGTCCGAGGAAGTCTCGGCAACCTGGGCACGGATCTGAGTGATGCGCGATTGGATGTCGCCTTCAACGCCAGCACCGTCAACGATGATGGTGTTTTCCTTGGAGATGGTCACGCGCTTGGCGCTACCCAGGTTTTCCAGGGTGGCGCTTTCCAGGCTCAGGCCGATCTCTTCGGAGATTACGGTACCGCCGGTCAGGACTGCGATGTCCTGCAGCATGGCCTTGCGACGGTCGCCGAAGCCTGGAGCCTTGACGGCTGCGACTTTAACGATGCCACGCATGTTGTTCACAACCAGGGTCGCCAGGGCTTCGCCTTCAACGTCTTCGGAAACGATCAGCAGTGGGCGGCCGGCTTTGGCAACGGCTTCCAGCACTGGCAGCATTTCGCGGATGTTGGAGATCTTTTTGTCGACCAGCAGGATCAGCGGGTTGTCCAGCTCGGCAACCATGGTTTCCGGCTTGTTGACGAAGTACGGGGACAGGTAGCCACGGTCGAACTGCATGCCTTCAACAACCGACAGTTCGTTTTCCAGGCCAGTGCCTTCTTCAACGGTGATCACGCCTTCTTTACCGACTTTTTCCATGGCTTCGGCAATGATGTCGCCGATGGAGCTGTCGGAGTTGGCGGAGATGGTGCCTACCTGAGCGATTGCCTTGGTGTCAGCGCAAGGCTTGGACAGGTTTTTCAGCTCAGCAACGATGGCGATGGTCGCCTTGTCGATGCCGCGCTTGAGGTCCATCGGGTTCATGCCGGCAGCAACGGCCTTGTAGCCTTCGTTGACAATGGCCTGAGCCAGAACGGTGGCGGTGGTAGTACCGTCGCCTGCGTCATCGTTGGCACGGGAGGCAACGTCTTTGACCAGCTGCGCGCCCATGTTTTCGAAACGGTCTTCCAGTTCGATTTCTTTGGCGACGGAAACGCCGTCCTTGGTGATGGTCGGAGCGCCGAAGCTCTTCTCGATGATCACGTTACGGCCTTTCGGGCCCAGGGTCGCTTTTACTGCGTCAGCCAGGATGTTGACACCGGTGAGCATTTTTTTACGGGCGGAATCGCCGAATTTAACTTCTTTAGCAGCCATGATCGATATTCCTTAAATACTTTGTAGTAACGGGAAAATGAGCGGGGAAATCAGTCTTCCAGAACAGCGAGAATCTCGTTCTCAGCCATAACCAGCAGGTCTTCGCCGTCGACTTTCACAGTGTTGCTGCCGGAGTAAGGGCCAAATACAACCTTGTCACCGACTTTAACGGCCAGCGCACGTACGTCACCGTTTTCCAGAGTCTTGCCTGGGCCTGCAGCGACGATCACACCGTGGTTGGCTTTTTCAGCAGCCGAACCTGGCAGAACGATACCGCCAGCGGTTTTCTTTTCTTCTTCGCTGCGACGGATTACGACGCGGTCGTGCAGAGGACGAAGCTTGCTCATTGTCGATCTCTCCTAATTGTGTTTTTCATCGGCCGGTGTCAGTACCGGCAGGTTTAATCCGGCGGTGCCGGTCGCGGTTCGCTGGGCGAAACGCGGAAGTCTGTCTGGTGTTGCCACCAGAAACCTTGCGGTGACCGTTACATAAGGGCGCATAAGCTTATTACAAGGGGCCGAGGATGAATTTTTTTGCGTCGGTCGGCCTATAAAAGCAGCACGGCACCCAAAAGGTGCCGTGCCAGTGAAACGGTTATTTGCTGTCGCGGTGTTCGAACTCGCCTTCGATCACATCGCCTTCTCGCCCCAACGGCTGGCGCGGAGCCGGGCCGCCACGGGGTTGCAGGTCGTCGGCGAACGCACGTTGGCGAATCGCGGCTTCTTCGGCGCGCTGGCGCATCTTGCCCGCCAACAGCTTGCGGGTGAACGGCAGCAGCATCACCAGGCCGACCACGTCGCTTATAAAGCCCGGCAGGATCAACAGGCCACCCGCCAACGCCATCATCAGCCCTTCCAACATGGTCTGGGCTGGCAGTTCGCCACGATTCAGGCTTTCACGGGCACGCAGCGCCGTGGCCAGGCCGGCGACGCGCAGCACCAGAACGCCGAGCATCGAGCCGAGAATGATCAGCAACAGCGCCGGGAAGAACCCGATCGCACCGCTGACTTGAACGAATACGAACAGCTCCAACACCGGGAACAGCAGAAAGAGCAATAAAAAAGGGCGCATCAAATGGTTCCTCAACGCAAGAATGCCTTGCCAGTCCACCTTAGATGACGTCGCCGTTTCGTGAATTCAAGCTTCAGCAGCGGCTTTTTTCGGCCAGACAGCGGCGTGGGCCAATGAAACCAGGGCCTCGCGTACTTGTGTCGGCGTGTTGCAAGACTCCGCAAACGGCAGCCAGTGCAGGGCTTGGCCGATGCGCAGGTGCATGCCTTCGCTGTCGATGCCGGCCAATTGCGCGGGTTCGAAAGCAGGCAAGCCGGCCAACTCGACGTAATGGGCAATGGCCTTGGTGTGATCGCTGTTCATGTGCTCGATCATGCTGCGCTCGGCCTTGCCCGCGAAGGGGTTGGCCAGGGTCAATTGGTCGATCCAGTGAATCGCGCCAAACCCGCCGATATAACGGTGGCGTACCGGCTTGAGCACCCAGAAGTCGAAATCGTGCGCCTTGTGATAGTTGGCCGAATCGGGGAAGTAGCGGTAATAGCGCTCGGCCGCGACTTCGATGGCGGTCGCCTCCTCAAGTTTCTCGGCCTCGGCCAGGTAGGTCAGGCGCCCCACGGCCTGCACGTCATCGGCTTCGCGCTCGCCGACCAGCAGCGAGCACTTGGAGTCTTTTTGCAGGTTATGAGTGTGCTGGGCAATGCGGCTGATCAGGATCAGCGGGCGACCCTGCTCGTCCAGGCAATACGGCACGACCGAGCCGAACGGAAAGCCGGGCATGGCCTTGGACAGTGTGGAGAGAGCCCCACGGTATTCCTTGAGCAACAGCTCTCGGGCGTTCTTGGCAACCTGCGCGCTCAACGTATGACTCCTCGGGTATTCAGCCGCCCATAGCGTATGGGAATGGATCTCAACACAAGGTAATCAATATACGCGCCGGTTGCCAGCGCCTCTATTACCAGGCGACGCCGAAGCCTGCGGTATAGCGGGTCTTGCTCAAACTGCTTTCCGAATCGCCGCTGATCACGTCGCGCTCGGCTTTGAGGTTAAGCGACGCCCACTCGGTCACTTTGTAGCGCAGGCCCATTTCCGCATCCAGGGAGTACTCCGCCGGGCCACCGATAGGTTTGCCCACCTCGCCATTGGTGAAGAACTCAACGGTCTTGCCCACCAGGTAGCGGTTGTAGTTCCACTTCATGGCCAGGGAATAGAAGTTGTCCTTACCGCCATCGGCGTATTCGTAATCGGTGCGGTTGACCAGCGAGCCAAGGGAGAATGCGCCCAGCTCGTCGTCCCAGAACTGGTAGCCCGGGCCGGTACCCACGGTGCGCTGGCGCGCCAAGTCTTCGACCTTGTCGCGCTTATAGGTCAGACGGCCCTGCCAGAACCAGTGTTCGGTGATGAAGCGGTCCAGGTCGTATTCCAAGGCCCAGTTGTCGGTGGTGGTGACGTCGTCCTGGAACTCGCGGTTGTATTCGCCCTCCCCCGTGTGACGCCACTGGCCATGACGCGCGGTGGTCTTGAAGTCGATGTCGTAGTCGTTGGTGTCTTTTTCGGCGCGCTTGTAGTCCAGCGCCATATCGACATTGCCCTTCCACACCAGGTCTTCGATCACCGGCTTGGGCTTGATGATCTGCTGGATACTTGCCAGCTCGACCGTCTTGGGCGCCTCGCCATTGGCCAGCACCACTTTGCCATCGTCCGCCGCCTGCAGGGACTTGGCCTTCTCGCCGGTATAGGCATCCTGCTTGACCAGCAGTTCCTGGTCGCTCTCGAGGGTTTTCACCTGCTTCCAGTCCACCGGAATGGCGCCGGCGTAGTCGGTCTGGATCAGTAGCTTGCCACCGTCGAAGACCTTGATCTTGCCGGTCAGGCGGTCACCGTTCTTTAACCAGACGGTATCGGCCAGCAGGGGCGTGGATGCACTGAAAACAGCGAGGCACAGCAGGGTTCTGGACAACATAAGCAGATAGGGAGCTCGAGGTTGGCGAAAAGGGGCGATTATCGTGTTAGATAGCTAGGACTGACTCAAGGATTTGTGTTGAGTTCAATTCTCATCAGCATACTTACAGACGTTTCTTACAAAAGACCGACAATCCCAACGGATAGGCCCACAGTGAATCAACCTGCCGATGCGCCACAAAGCCCCGCCGAGATGCGCCGCACCGCGCTGTACCTGACACTGGCGCAAGTCCCACCAGGTTGCGTGGTGAGTTACGGCGAACTGGCGCAACTGGCCGGGCTGGGACGCGCGGCGCGCTGGGTGGGACGCACCTTGAGTCAACTTCCCGAGGGCACCACATTGCCCTGGCATCGCGTGCTGGGTGCCGGTGGTCGGATAAGTCTGCCGGTGGGCAGCGCCTCAGGCGACGAGCAACGCGCGCGCTTGCGCGACGAGGGCGTCACGGTGCGCAACAATCGCGTGGATATTCAGCGCCATGGCTGGCGCCCGGTAGAGCACAGCGGTTAGAGTGCGCGCTTTGTTTCCGTGAATCTGAGGCAGACTCCAGCCCATGCCCCGTAAAACCTGGCGCGCCGCGCTCGCCGCCTATGCCAGCCCCTCGACGTTAGTGCTGTTGTTGCTCGGCTTTGCCGCCGGCTTGCCTTACATGTTGGTGTTCTCGACGCTTTCGGTGTGGTTGCGTGAGGCCGGTGTGGCCCGCGAGACCATCGGCTATGCGAGCCTGATCGGTTTGGCGTATGCCTTCAAATGGGTCTGGTCGCCACTGCTTGACCAATGGCGCCTGCCGCTGCTCGGTAAACTCGGACGTCGTCGCTCCTGGCTTGTGCTTGCACAGTCGCTGGTGATCCTCGGATTGATCGGCATGGGTTTCTGCGACCCGCAGAAACACCTGTCCTGGTTGATCGCCATTGCCGTCGTGGTCGCCTTCGCTTCCGCCACCCAGGACATCGCGGTCGACGCCTACCGCCTGGAAATCGCCGACGACAGCCGCCAGGCCGCCCTCGCCGCCAGCTATATGTCCGGCTATCGCATCGCCGCTCTGCTGGCCACGGCCGGTGCGCTGTTCTTTGCCGAAGGCTTCGGCTCCACTGGCTTCAACTATAAGCACTCGGCCTGGACCGGCACCTATGTGTTGTTCGGCGTGCTGATGATCCCGGCGCTGCTGACCACCTTGTTCATGCGCGAACCCAATGTGCCACTGCGCACCCAGTTGCAAGCCGGGCGCTACAGCTTCGTGCATCAACTGGTGTCGGTGTTTGTGCTGATCGTGTTGCTGGTGTCGGTGCCCGCCATGTTTACCCAGCTGTACAACACCGACTTCGCCAGCGTGCTGTTTCAAGGTGTCAGCCTGTGGGACCTGCTGATGGAGGACCGCGCCTTCCTGCGCGCCATTCTGTATATCACCCTCACCGCGATTTGCCTGTCGGCCATGGGGCGCCGGGGCCTGGCGCCGGTGCTCACGCCGGTCAACGACTTTATCCTGCGCTACCGCTGGCAGGCATTGCTGCTGCTGGGGCTGATCGCCACCTATCGCATGTCCGACACGGTGATGGGCGTGATGGCCAACGTGTTCTATATCGACCAGGGCTTTACCAAGGACCAGATTGCCGGGGTCAGCAAGATTTTCGGCCTGATCATGACCCTGCTCGGCGCCGGCATGGGTGGCCTGCTGATCGTGCGCTTCGGCATCCTGCCGATCCTGTTTATCGGCGGTATCGCGTCGGCCGGCACCAACCTGCTGTTCGTGATGCTCGCCGACATGGGCCCCGACCTGCAGATGCTGATCTTCACCATCTCCCTGGATAACTTCAGCTCGGGCCTGGCCACCTCGGCGTTCGTGGCCTACCTGTCGAGCCTGACCAACCTCAAGTTTTCCGCCACTCAATATGCACTGCTCAGCTCGATCATGCTGCTGCTACCGCGCCTGATCGGTGGGTATTCAGGGGTAATGGTGGAGAAGTTCGGCTATCACAACTTCTTCCTGATCACCTGCATGCTGGGCGTGCCGACACTGCTGCTGATTGCGTTGCACTGGTATCAGGAGAATCGGCGGATTCGGTTGAATCCGCCGGCAGAGGACTGATTTTGGGGGCCCTTTAAAAGCCAGACCGCGGCGCCCCCATCGCGAGCAAGCTCTGCTCCTACAAACAGCCCTACATTCTGATGCCTGTACGGCGGCAGTTTGCGCCCGTACAATCCCAAGTCATTTCAAGTCCAAGCAACCGACAACGGCCTACCATGCGTACCAGTCAATATTTGCTCGCCACACAGAAAGAAACGCCTTCCGATGCGGTCGTGATCAGCCACCAGCTGATGCTGCGCGCCGGCATGATCCGCAAACTGGCCTCCGGCCTGTACACCTGGCTGCCCATGGGCTTGAAGGTGATGCGCAAGGTCGAAGCCATCGTTCGCGAAGAAATGAACGCTGCCGGCTCTCTCGAAGTGTTGATGCCGAGCACCCAACCGGCCGAGCTGTGGCAGGAATCCGGGCGCTGGGAAGAGTACGGCCCTGAGTTGCTGCGCTTCAAGGACCGTCATGGCCGCGACTTCTGCGCCGGCCCGACCCACGAAGAAGTGATCACCGACCTGATGCGCAACGAGTTGAGCAGCTATAAACAGCTGCCCCTCAACCTGTATCAGATCCAGACCAAATTCCGTGATGAAATCCGCCCACGCTTCGGCTTGATGCGTGGCCGCGAATTCATCATGAAGGACGCCTATTCGTTCCACGCTGACCAGGCATCGCTGCAGGCCACCTACGACCGCATGCACCAGGCCTACTGCAACGTGTTCACACGCCTGGGCCTGAAGTTCCGCCCGGTTGAAGCGGACAACGGCTCCATCGGCGGTGCCGGCTCCCACGAATTCCACGTGCTGGCCGAGTCCGGCGAAGACGACATCGTGTTCAGCAACGGTTCCGACTACGCGGCGAACATCGAGAAAGCCGAAGCCGTGCCACGGGAAACGTCCCGTCCAGCCCCGGCTGAAGAGCTGCGCCTGGTGGATACGCCAGAGACCAAGACCATCGCGGCGTTGGTGGAGAAATTCAATCTGCCGATTGAAAAGACCATCAAGACCCTGATCGTGCACGCCGAAGAAGAAGGCAAGCTGATCGCCCTGGTGATCCGTGGCGACCACGAACTCAACGAAATCAAGGCTGCCCAGCAACCTGGCGTGGCCAGCCCGCTGGTCATGGCCAGCGATGCCGAACTGCGCGACGCCATTGGCGCCGGTGCCGGGTCCCTCGGCCCGCTGAACCTGCCGCTGCCGATCATCATCGACCGTTCGGTCGAACTGATGAGCGACTTCGGTATCGGCGCGAACATCGACGACAAGCACTACTTCGGCGTGAACTGGGAGCGTGACCTGCCGGTTCCGACCGTTGCCGACCTGCGCAACGTGGTGGCCGGGGACCCAAGCCCGGATGGCAAGGGCACCCTGGAAATCAAGCGCGGCATCGAAGTCGGGCACATCTTCCAGCTGGGCAACAAGTACAGCAAGGCGATGAAGTGCGAAGTGCTGGGCGAGAACGGCAAGCCGATCACCCTGGACATGGGTTGCTACGGCATTGGCGTATCGCGTGTGGTTGCCGCTGCCATCGAGCAGAACAACGACGAGAAAGGCATTATCTGGAGTGACGCCCTGGCGCCGTTCCAGGTGGCCCTGGTACCGCTGCGTTACGAAACCGAGCAAGTACGCGAAGCCACCGACAAACTGTATGCCGAACTCACGGCTGCCGGTTTTGAAGTGCTGCTGGATGACCGGGACAAGAAAACCAGCCCGGGCATCAAGTTCGCCGACATGGAGCTGATTGGCATCCCGCACCGGATCGTGGTCAGTGACCGCGGCCTGGCCGATGGCAATCTGGAATACAAGAGCCGGACCGAAGCCGAAGCCCAACCGTTGCCGGTGGCTGACGTGCTGTCTTTCCTCCAGGCGCGTATTCGTCGCTGAAAACCAGATCAAGAGAAGTCATGTTCAAGCGAAACACCAGAGCCCTGGGGGGCGCCGCCTTGTGCGGCGCCCTGCTGGTCAGCGGCTGCGCCAATCAGATGTCGCAACGCAGTGAGCACGAGGAGCGGGTCGAGCGTAAGTTGCTCGACCACAGCCTGCAGATCGATGTAGGCGAACCCAAAGTGCTGGAACTGCCGCAACGCCGGGTTCGTATTCACGAGCAGAAGACCTTCGAGGTCACCGAATTCGAAGTCACCCGTCGTTACGACCGCTACACCCCTTACCAGCCCTGGCGCAAACTCTATGAGATGCCCCTGGGTGCAGTTGCCTTGGTAGCGGGTGCGGGCGCCAATGTGGCGAACATCTTCGCCCTCGGCAACCTGCCCACCAGCATGACCCACGACTGGCTGACCTACGGCGTGGACGGTCTCAACCCGTTCATGAACGTGCAATCCCATGGCCGTGCGCAACAGAACCTGGCAGGTATCGATGAAGTCCAGCGCGACAAGCGCGTGGAGTATTCGAGCCTGCCCTGGAGCGAACGCCCGGTCCAGGTCACCGCCGGCAAACAGACCCATGAGCTGACCACCGACCGCAACGGCGTCCTGCGCCTGAACCTGTTGGACAGCCCGTTTGCCGAGCAGGACCTGAACCGCGTCACAACCTTGAAGATCAGCGTGGAAGATGGCCAGGACGACGTGCACTCGGACTCGACCCTGGCGATCAGCAGCACCCTGCGCGGCAAGTTGCTGGAAGCCCATGGCCTGATCTACGACGACCTGGAAGACGATGAAGTCAGCCAGTGGGTGCACCGGGTCAAGCGCCTGTCGGAGCTGGGCCTGGAAGAAGAAGCCAGCGAACTGGAACAAAGCCTGATCGAACTGACCCGCAATGATCCCGAGTTGCAGCAGGAGTTCCTGCAAGCGCTGACCAAGGATGCGGGGCGGTTGGTGGCGGATCCCGGCGCACGCTGAGCTTCAAGCCATGTGAAGATCCAAATGTGGGAGGGGGCTTGCCCCCGATAGCAGTGGATCAGCAAGCTTATATATAGCTGACCCGCCGCAATCGGGGGCAAGCCCCCTCCCACATTTTTTGCTCCCGATTTCTACCAGGAGAACTCCAACTGTTCATTGCCGGTGCTCAAGTCCAGCAACCGCACGCCAATACCCAACAATCGCACCGGTTTCCCACCGCGATTAAACGCCTGGGTCATCAGTTGTTGATAACTCTCCAGATCCCGCGCCGCTCCCGCCTGTTCCAACGTCGTCTGGGTAAAGTCATGAAACTTCACCTTAACGAACGGCTTGCCCGCCTTATAGCTGCTGTCGATACGCGCCATTCGCCCGGCCAGGGTTTCCATCAACTCTGGAAGTTTCGCCAGGCAGCTTGAGAGATCCGGCAAATCCACATCGTAGGTATTTTCCACACTGATGGACTGCCGCCGGTTGTCATTCTGCACCACACGGTCATCTATCCCACGGGCCAGGCTCCAGAGCCGCTCGCCAAAGCTGCCGAATTCACGCACCAGCGCCAGCTTGTTCCATTCGCGCAATTGCAGGCAGTCTTCGATGCCCAGGCGCGCCAGCTTGTCTGCGGTCACCTTGCCCACGCCGTGCAACTTGCTCACGCGCAATTGGGAGACAAAGTCCTCGACCTGATCCGGGGTGATGACGAACAGGCCATTGGGTTTTTTCCAATCGCTGGCGATCTTGGCCAAGAACTTGTTCGGCGCCACACCGGCAGACACGGTGATGTGCAATTGGTTGGAGACCCGGCGGCGAATGTCTTGTGCGATGCGTGTGGCGCTGCCGCCAAAGTGCGGGCTGTCGGAGACATCCAGGTAGGCCTCGTCCAGCGACAGAGGCTCGATCAGGTCGGTGTAATCGCGAAAGATCGTCTGGATTTCCTTCGACGCTTCCTTATAAGCATCCATGCGCGGTTTGACGATGGTCAGGTCCGGGCAGAGCTTGAGGGCATGGCGCGATGACATGGCTGAACGCACCCCATACGCGCGCGCTTCGTAGTTGCACGTAGCGATCACGCCCCTTCGATCTGCCGATCCACCCACCGCCAGGGGCTTTTGCGCCAGGCTCGGGTCATCACGCATCTCAATGGCGGCGTAGAAGCAATCACAGTCAACGTGGATGATTTTGCGCTGCGTCATAGATAGAAGAGGGGTGTAATCCAACGGGTGGGCAGTATCGCATCCACCCCTGTATATAGCACCAGTAGTTTGAATCTTCCGCCTGAGCGGTAGGAGATTTCCCAGATGAATTTATTTTCTCAATCGAAATTAGCATCTCAATAGAGCTGAAACCCTTGGCCCGACTGGCCCGCACGGCCAAAATGGCTCTGTTTGGAGAGCTAACCGATTGAACCACAAGCGCTTTTCTTCGATTCACGGGTTGACACAGTCGGCATCCTCTGTAGAATGCCGACACACAGACGCGGGATGGAGCAGTCTGGTAGCTCGTCGGGCTCATAACCCGAAGGTCGTCGGTTCAAATCCGGCTCCCGCAACCAAACATCAAAAAAGGCTACTCGAAAGAGTGGCCTTTTTTGTGCGTGCCTGTTTTGTGCTTGTACGAAAATTGTAAGACAAAAAATCTTTACCCATCGCGCACTTACCTTCCGTAGCCGACCTTCACCGCTCATTTCGCACTTATTTGACCCATCGGCTCATTAACGGTTGACACCTCGCCGCTTGGCTGTAGAATGCCGCCCACAGACGCGGGATGGAGCAGTCTGGTAGCTCGTCGGGCTCATAACCCGAAGGTCGTCGGTTCAAATCCGGCTCCCGCAACCAAACATCAAAAAAGGCTACTCGAAAGAGTGGCCTTTTTTGTATTCGATGAAAAAGTTCTTCTGAAACAATGGCATGGCATCTTTCATGAAACCGTAGACGGTTTGTAGAGTCCATCTCATTGCAAGCTACGCTTACGCCTCTACGACCAATGGCCGCAGTCGCCGCCCCCGGTGATCCGCGTTAATATTTGTAATTATTTTGTCCATAGGGATTGGTAACTTGGCTGGATACCCCCATCCTGTCGCGCACAATCCACGAGGTGATTGATGCGCGCCAACTCGTCTGAACCACAAGACACCGTCACAGCAGAACAACCTATCGCTCCCACCCGCTTGCGCTGGCTGGATCTGTTGAGCAAATACCGGCAACCCATCGGGCTGGCCGTGACCTTGTTGTTGTTCGCTATCGCCCTGATCGCCTGCCGACACCTGTTGCTGGAACTGGACCTCTACGCCCTCCACGATTCGATCCTGGAAGTGCCCAAGCCCGCGTTGCTCGGCGCATTCGCCGCCGCCGTCGCCGGGTTTGTGATTCTGTTGGGCTATGAGTTTTCCGGCGCACGCTATGCCGGGGTGAATCTACCGGCCAAGACCTTGGCCCTTGGCGGTTTTACTGCCTTTGCGATCGGCAATGCCATTGGCTTGTCGATGCTCTCGGGCGGCTCGGTGCGCTACCGTTTATATGCACGCCATGGCATCGGGGCTTCGGAAGTCGCCCACATGACCGTGTTCGCCAGCCTGGCACTGGGCTGCGCCCTGCCCCCGCTGGCGGCATTGGCCACGCTGAGCAACTTGCCGGCGGCGTCGACCTACCTGCATTTACCGCAAAGCGTGCTCGGCGGTGTGGCCGGCGCGGTGCTGTTGCTGTCGGCCGTGTTGTGCATCGGCATCTATCGCCGCCGCCTGCCGGAACAACCGTACCCGGACAACCTGCTGGTAAAAGCTGGCCGTCGAACCCTGCGCCTGCCTGGCCGGCGCCTGACGCTCCTGCAACTGATCATCACCGCACTGGACGTTGCCGCTGCCGCTACCGTCCTTTATATGCTGCTGCCGGAAGCACCGCCTTTCGGCCCGTTCCTGCTGGTGTATCTGCTGGCGCTGGCCGCGGGTGTACTCAGCCATGTGCCAGGTGGCGTAGGCGTTTTCGAAGCCATCCTGCTCGCCGCATTCGCCGACAAGCTCGGGGCCGCGCCATTGGCCGCCGCCCTGTTGCTGTACCGCATGATCTACGTGGTCCTGCCGCTGCTGATCGCCTGCGTATTCCTGCTGGTCAACGAAGCCCAGCGCCTGTTCCAGACTCAGCAAAGCCTGCGGGTAGCCTCGGGTTTGGCCGCACCGGTGCTGGCCGTACTGGTTTTTTTGTCCGGCGTGGTCCTGCTGTTTTCCGGCGCCACGCCGGAAATCGACTCACGCCTGGAAAACATCGGCTTCCTGATTCCCCACCGCCTGATTGACGCCTCGCACTTTGGTGCCAGCCTGATCGGCGTGCTGTGCCTGTTACTGGCCCAGGGCCTGCGTCGACGCTTGTCGGCGGCCTGGATGTTGACCATGGTGCTGCTGCTGGCGGGCGCCCTGCTCTCGCTGCTCAAGGGTTTCGACTGGGAAGAAGCCAGCCTGATGACCATGACGGCAATACTGCTGGCGATCTTCCGCCGCTCGTTCTATCGCGCCAGCCGCCTGACCGAGCTGCCTTTTTCACCGCTGTATCTGGTCGCCAGTGTCTGTGTGCTGGGGGCTTCTATCTGGCTGCTGCTGTTCGCGTATCAAGATGTACCGTACAGCCATCAACTATGGTGGCAGTTCACCCTCGACGCCAACGCCCCACGCGGCCTGCGCTCGCTGTTGGGCGCCGCGGTGCTGCTGGTTATCGTCTCGCTGACCTGGTTGCTGCGCACTGCACGCCCGGTGATCCACCTGCCGACACCTGATGAGCTGGAACGCGCCACCAAGATCCTGATGGCGTCGTCGCAACCCGACGGCGGCCTGGCGCTGACCGGCGACAAGGCGCTGCTGTTCCACCCGAATGACGAAGCGTTCCTGATGTACGCCCGTCGCGGGCGTAGCCTGGTGGCCTTGTATGACCCGATCGGCCCGACCCAGCCCCGTGCCGAAATGATCTGGCAGTTCCGCGACCTGTGCGACATCCATCATGCGCGCCCCGTGTTCTATCAGGTACGCGCCGAGAACCTGCCCTATTACATGGACATCGGTCTCACCGCGATCAAACTGGGCGAAGAGGCCCGCGTCGACCTCAAACGCTTTGACCTGGAAGCCAAGGGCAAAGAGATGAAGGACCTGCGCTACACCTGGAACCGTGGCACCCGCGACGGCCTGTCCCTGGAGATCTTTGAACCGGGCACGGCGCCGATGGATGAATTAAAAGTCATCTCGGACGCCTGGCTGACCGGTAAGAATGTGCGGGAAAAAGGCTTTTCCCTCGGACGCTTCAGCGACGACTACCTCAAGCACTTTCGCATCGCGATCATTCGCTTCGAAGGGCGCCCGGTGGCCTTCGCCAACCTGCTCGAGACCTACAACCACGACCTGGCCAGTCTCGACCTGATGCGCGCCCACCCGGATGCGCCCAAGTTGACCATGGAATTCATGATGGTCGGCCTGATTCAACATTATAAGAGTCACGGCTACGCCCGTTTCAGCCTCGGCATGGTGCCGTTGTCGGGCCTGCAACCGCGACGCGGCGCACCACTGACCCAGCGCCTGGGCTCGATGGTGTTCCGTCGCGGCGAGCAACTGTATAACTTCCAAGGCTTGCGCCGCTTCAAAGATAAGTTCCAGCCTGACTGGGAACCCCGTTACATGGCTGTGCCCGCGGGACTTGACCCGCTGGTGGCACTGGCCGATACCGCCGCCCTGATCGCGGGCGGCTTGACTGGATTGGTGAAACGCTGATGATTCGACGCTCCTGGCGGTATGTATTGGCCTTTGTAGTGCTGCTCGCCCTGGTCCTGGGCGGCGGCTTTTGGTTCTGGAACCGCCCTGCCCCGCAACCGACCCTGGAGCAACTGCCCCAGGCCGACGGCTCGGTGATGACCCGCGTGACCCCGGCCGGCACCCCGAAAGCCCGCGTCGCGGTAGCGGTGATGGCTGACGAAACCCTGACGGATAGCCAGCTGGTTACCCTGAGCCAAGGCGGCAAGGCGCAGATTGTCCAGGTGATCCTGCCAAAGGATGATTGCAAGCTGCAGGAACAAGCGCTGCAAAGCGCCCTGGGCCAGCTCAAAGGGCCCGCGACCCTGGTCAGCGGCATCGGCCCTGGCGCCGCCCTCGCCTGGCGCTGGCTGGCCACACAGAACGACGACAAGGCCAACGCCATCTCCGTCGGCTTCGCGTTGGTGCAGGAAGGTTGCAAGGACCCACTGCCGAAAACCGCCGCGCACGGTAACTGGCTGGTGGCCTGGAACGACAACCCTGACGATGAAAGCGCCAGTTTCGTACGTGACACTCCGCGCGCCACCACCAGCATCAGCGACTACGATATTCACTACCCGCAAGTACTGAACAACGAACTGCGCAAGCAACTGGTGGGGTCGGACAACGGCGGCCTGGCGATTCCTGTAGTGGAAGTACCGGCTGGCCAGGCCAAGGACACCGTGACCCTGTTCCTCTCCGGTGACGGCGGCTGGCGTGACCTGGACCGCGATGTGGCCGGCGAGATGGCCAAGATCGGCTACCCGGTGGTCGGCATCGACACCCTGCGCTACTACTGGCAGCACAAGACCCCGGAACAAAGCGCCAAGGACCTCTCCGAGCTGATGCAGCACTACCGGCAGAAGTGGGGCACCAAGCGCTTTGTACTGACCGGCTACTCGTTCGGCGCCGACGTACTGCCGGCGATCTACAACCGCCTGCCGGAAAACGAACAACAGCGTGTGGACGTCATCATCCTGCTGGCCTTCGCCCGCACCGGCAGCTTTGAAATCGAAGTGGAAGGCTGGCTGGGCAACGCCGGCAAAGAAGCCGCGACCGGCCCGGAAATGGCCAAGCTGCCGGCTGACAAGGTGGTGTGCATCTACGGTGCCGAAGAAGTCGACGAGAGTGGCTGCACCGACAAGACCGCCGTGGGCGAGGCGGTGAAACTGCCGGGCGGGCATCACTTCGATGAGAACTATCCGGCGCTGGCCAAGCGGTTGGTGGATATCATCGTCAAGCACCAGGCCAAGGACAAAGCCGAGTAATCTCAGGCTGTAGGCGATAAAAAATGTGGGAGGGGGCTTGCCCCCGATGACGGTGGGTCAGCTAGAGGTAAGCTGACTGAAACACCGCTATCGGGGCAAGCCCCCTCCCATAGTTGTTTGTGGTGTCAGTGAGATTTAACGCGGTTCGATATGCGCGATCATCAATTGCACGGTTTCATTGCCACGAAACTCGTTCACATCCAGCTTGTAGGCCAACTCCACCCAACGCACGGTCGGGTTCGGCCAGACTTCCCGGTCGACGCCGAAGGCAATGCCATCGAGCTTCACCGACCCGCATTCGCTCTTGAGCACCACTTTCAGGTGCCGCTCCCCTACTACCCGCTGCTCGACCAGTTGGAACACGCCATGGAACAGCGGCTCGGGAAAGTGCTGACCCCACGGCCCGGCATGCCGCAATGCGCGCGCCAGTTCCAGGTGAAACTCTTCCACCGCCAGGGTGCCGTCTGACAGCAGGCGCCCGGTGAGGTCTTCTTCACGCAGTTGCCGACGCACTTCGGCATCAAAAGCTTCGGCAAACAGTGGGAAATTCTCCTCCGGCAAGGTCAACCCCGCCGCCATGGCGTGGCCGCCGTATTTGGCGATCAGGTTGGGATGCTGGCTCGCGACCACCGCCAGGGCATCGCGGATGTGAAAGCCTTGCACGGAGCGTCCAGAGCCCTTCAGCAGCCCATCACCGGCATCGGCGAAGGCGATGGTCGGGCGAAAGTACCGCTCCTTCATGCGCGAGGCAAGAATGCCGATCACACCCTGGTGCCAGTCCGGATCGAACAGGCACAAGCCATAGGGCATCGACTCCACCGGCAAGTCCTTGAGCTGGGCCAGGGCCTCGCGCTGCATGCCTTGTTCGATGGATTTTCGGTCCTGGTTCATGCCGTCCAATTGCGCAGCCATTTCCCGTGCCGCGGCAAAATCCGTGGTGAGCAGGCATTCGATGCCCAGGCTCATATCATCCAGGCGCCCAGCGGCGTTCAAGCGTGGCCCGAGGATAAAGCCGAGATCGGTGGAGGTTATACGCGCCGCATCGCGCTTGGCCACTTCGAGGATCGCCTTGATCCCCGGCCGCGCGCGACCGGCGCGAATACGCTCCAAGCCCTGATGCACGAGGATGCGGTTATTGGCGTCCAGGGGCACCACGTCGGCGACGCTGCCCAGTGCAACCAGGTCGAGCAGCTCGCCGATATTCGGTTGAGGCGTGTTCTCGTACCAGCCCAAACTGCGCAGGCGCGCGCGCAGGGCCATCAGCACATAGAAGATCACCCCCACGCCGGCCAGCGCCTTGCTTGGGAACTCACAGCCCGGCTGGTTCGGGTTGACGATGGCATCCGCCGCCGGCAGCTCATCCCCAGGCAAGTGGTGATCGGTCACCAATACCTGCAACCCCGCCGCTTTCGCCGCCGCCACGCCTTCGACACTGGAGATGCCATTGTCCACGGTGATCAGCAACTGCGGCTCGCGCTGCAAGGCCACGGCGACGATCTCCGGGGTCAGGCCGTAGCCGTATTCGAAGCGGTTGGGCACCAGGTAGTCGACATGGGCCGCACCGAGCAAACGCAGGCCCAGGGTGCCTACGGTGCTGGCAGTGGCACCATCGGCGTCGAAGTCACCGACGATGAGGATGCGCTGGCGCTGCTCCAATGCCGTCACCAGCAAGTCCACCGCCGCGTCGATGCCCTTTAGTTGCTGATAGGGAATCAACCGCGCCAGGCTCTTGTCCAGCTCGGCCTCGGACTGCACGCCACGAGCGGCGTAAAGACGGGTCAACAGCGGTGGCAATTCACCAAGGAAGGGCATGACGGCGGGCAACGGGCGGGGATCGATACGCATGGGACGTTGGGGAGTTCTCTGTAGGGGGATATTAGCTGCAAGCTTCAAGCTTCAAGCTTCAAGCTTCAAGCTTGTAGCTTGTAGCTTGTAGCTTGTAGCTTGAGGCTTGAGGCTTGCAGCTCCAATTCAACCGCGTTCGCCAACCAGCCACTGCAATTGCACTTCGTGCTGGCCACGGTCGTCGGTGACGAAGACCGTGCCTTCACTGATCATCACGTCCCACTTGATCACGCGGGGCATGTCCTTGGCCAGAACCTCCAGAATCTCCTGGGGCACCGCCGCGATGTGCACATTCTTCAGGTTGTTCGCCACCGGCACCACCTTGCCTTCCCAAACGCGCAAGCTGCCGTATGCCAGCAGGCTGGTGCGCTCAGTGCGGCGCGAGCACCAGGTCAGTCGGTCGGCATCCGGCTGGCCGACTTCGATCCAATGCAAAACCCGATCGTCCAGGCTTTTTTCCCACAGGGCTGGCTCGTCTACATCTGACAGACCACGACCGAACGCCAACTGTTCGTTGTAAAAAAGGGCGTAGGCCAACAGACGCACGGTCATGCGCTCTTCGGTTTCCGAGGGGTGGCGAGCGATGGTCTGCTTGACGCTCTCGTACACCGAACGGTCGAGGTCGGTGAGGTTGAGTTCGAATTTGTAGGTCGTGGACGGCTGGGCCATGAACGGGCTTCTAGAGACAGGGAAAGGCGGCCAGTCTAACCGATGGCGAGGTCATTCACCGAATCCTGCGCTGCATCATCCTTATCCCTGCGCCACTCGCCTATGTTAAAAGGCATCACACACCCGTTCCGCGCCCGAAAGGATCCCCATGTCGTTTAATGCCAAACCGCTTGCCGGCCTGAAAGTCATCGAACTCGGCACCCTGATCGCCGGCCCGTTTGCCTCACGCATCTGCGCTGAGTTCGGCGCCGAGGTGATCAAGGTCGAATCCCCGGATGGCGGCGACCCGCTGCGCAAATGGCGCAAGCTGTATGAAGGCACCTCGCTGTGGTGGTTTGTGCAGGCGCGCAACAAAAAGTCGCTGACGTTGAACCTCAAGCACCCGGACGGCCTGGCGATTCTCAAGCAGTTGCTGGCCGACGCCGACATCCTGATCGAGAACTTTCGCCCCGGTGTACTGGAGAAACTTGGCCTGAGCTGGGAAACCCTGCACGCGCTGAACCCGAAACTGGTGATGGTGCGCCTCTCGGGTTTTGGCCAGACCGGGCCGATGAAAGACCAGCCGGGGTTTGGCGCAGTGGGCGAGTCCATGGGCGGGCTGCGCTATATCACCGGTTTCGAGGACCGCCCGCCGGTGCGCACCGGGATCTCCATTGGCGACTCCATCGCCGCGCTGTGGGCGGTAATCGGTGCGTTGATGGCGCTGCGTCATCGCGAGGTCAACGGTGGCGTCGGCCAGGTGGTGGATGTGGCGCTGTATGAAGCCATCTTCGCCATGATGGAAAGCATGATCCCCGAGTTCGACGTGTTCGGGTTTATTCGCGAACGCACCGGCAACATCATGCCCGGCATTACGCCGTCGTCGATCCACACCAGTGCGGACGGCAAGCACGTACAGATTGGCGCCAACGGTGATGCCATCTTCAAACGGTTCATGAGCGCCATCGGCCGTAACGACCTGGCGAACGACCCACAACTGGCCAGCAATGACGGGCGCGATAGCCGTCGCGATGAACTCTATGGCGTGATCGATCGCTGGGTGAACTCGCTGCCGCTGGAGCAGGTGGTGGAACAACTCAACAAGGCTGAGGTGCCCGCCAGCCGTATCTACAGCGCCGAAGACATGCTGGGCGACCCGCAATTCCTTGCGCGCGAGATGTTCCTCAAGGCACAGCTTCCCGGCGGCAAGGACTTCAAGATGCCGGGCATCGTGCCCAAGCTGTCGGACACACCGGGCAGTTGCGAATGGGTGGGACCGCAACTGGGTGAACACAACGGCGTGGTGTTGGGCGAGCTGGGATACGACGCCGCTGCCATTGTCCGCTTGCGTGAGAAAGGCGCAATCTGATGCCCCATCGTTGCAAACACTGGCTCATTGCGCTGTACCTGGCCGTCATGATGGCTGGCGGCTGGCCCGTGTCGGCGAATGCCGGGGATACGTTGATCTGGTTGTTGCGCGACTTGCCGCCGCTGACCATTTTCGAAGGGCCGCGCAAAGGCCAGGGTGCGCTGGACCAATTGCTGCCGATACTGATCGAGCACTTGCCCGACTATCGCCACCAGATACTGCACGTCAATCGCGCGCGCGGCATGCAGATGCTTCGCGAGCCAACGCTCACCTGCGATCCATCGTTGCTGTGGACGGCCGAGCGGGCCAGGTACATCGTATTTTCCAGCCAGGCGTTTGTGGTCGCCAGCAATGGCATCACGATCCGACGCAGCCAGCAGGACGCCCTGGCGCCGTTTATCGTGGACAGCCAGTTTGACCTGCAGGCTTTCTTCGACGCCGATAAGGCAAGGGTTGGCGCGATCGCGGAGCGCAGCTACGGCCCCGTTATCGATGAGCGGCTGAAACTGGCCGACCCGCACAAACTGGCACTGCACTACGGCAACGATGCCCTTGGCAGCTTGCTGCAGATGCAGCGCCTGGGCCGGCTGGAGGCGGTGCTGGGTTATTGGCCGGAAATCCGCTACCACGCGATGCAACAGGGGATCGCTGCCGACGACCTCAGCTTCTACCCCATCAAGGGCACGGCGCCTTACCAACGCACGCATATCGGCTGTTCGGATACGCCTCAGGGGCGCGAGGTCATGGAACAGATCAACCAGGTTCTGCTCAGCATTGCGCTGGAACAAGTACAGCAGTCCTATGCCGCCTGGCTGGACCCTGTCATGCGTGAACATTACCTGCGAGACAACCCGAGCTTTTTCCAGGACTCGCCAGAGCCGTGACAAATCGCAGGCAAAAAGAAACCCCGAAGAGTGGGGAGACACTTCGGGGTTAAACGTGGCCTACAGAGACCAGTACAACAAGGCACAAACACCGGAGCACAATGTTTGCTCTTGCTGTTACGAAATCTGACCGGCCATGACCTAGGAAGTTTCCATCTATAAACAATTCTTCATGCAACGGCAGCGCTGCGAGTCTGGGCCGCGTTGCGCAAGGCTGCGATGACCGAGGGCTCCAGGCGTCCTTCAGCGATCTTGAGGTCGCGCAGCAGGCAATCCACCACATCCACCAATACGCGCTTATCGAGCAATTGCGCCCGGTCGACTTCACGCTCGACCATGATCGCGCCGGCGGGGTTCTTCACGGTTACCAGGCACTCGCCCTGCACACCGGCAGTGGTCAACGTCACCTGATACGGGCTCAGTGCTTCTTCGAGCAATAGGCTGATACTTTCCATCTCGATCACCACTCAATAGTTCGCAAACATTCTTGTAAACGGGAGCTGCATCTATCCTAAGTGACTGGTTGTGACGTAGGAAAGTTCGCTTTTTCGTTTATGTGGGGTTGTCGGGGGATGACGTCTCCAGCATGCACTTGCAACATGACAGGCAAAAAACGGCGGCACATAAATGCTTATGCAATGGGCTGCTGTTCTTGGGGTTTGCCAGGCGCTGAGGCCGGGCCTGCCAGAAACAAAAAACGCCGCTGACCCAAGGAAGGGAAAGCGGCGTTTTTGTCTTCGTGACTTGCCTTACAAAGGCTTACCACGGTTGCCATGCTGGCTGACAAACGCCTGCATCGCCTTCAAGTCATTCGGCAGCACCGTGCAACGCTCTTCACGCTCGAACAGGTCGGTCAGATGCACCGGCAGTTCCAGCGCCTTGCCAACACCAGCCTTCTCAACCGCATCAGGGAATTTGACCGGATGGGCGGTGCCGAGGATCACCATCGGGATATCCAGGCTGCGACGGCATTCGCGGGCGGCCTTCACACCAATAGCGGTGTGCGGGTCGAGCAGCTCGCCGGTCTGGGCGTAGACGTCGGCGATGGTTTCGCAGGTCTGCGCGTCGTCCACGGCCAGGGAGTCGAACAGCTTGCGGGTTTCGGTCCAACGCTCTTCATCAACGCTGAAACCGCCGCCGCTCTTGAAGGTGTCCATCAAGCCGGCAATGGCTGCGCCGTTGCGACCGTGCATGTCGAACAGCAGGCGCTCGAAGTTCGACGACACCATGATGTCCATGGACGGCGACAGGGTGGCGTGCAGGGTTTCCTTGACGTACTGGTTGCCGCTCATGAAGCGGTGCAGGATGTCGTTGCGGTTGGTGGCGACGATCAACTGGTTGATCGGCAGGCCCATGTTACGGGCCAGGTAACCGGCGAAGATGTCGCCGAAGTTGCCGGTCGGCACCGAGAACGACACCGAACGCGCCGGGCCGCCCAACTGCAGCGAAGCGTGGAAGTAGTAAACGATCTGGGCCATGATCCGCGCCCAGTTGATCGAGTTCACCGCCACCAGTCGCGTGCCTTTGAGGAAGCCCTGGTCGGCGAAGCTGTTCTTGACCATTTCCTGGCAGTCATCGAAGTTGCCTTCGATGGCGATGTTATGGATGTTCTCGCCGAAGATGGTGGTCATCTGGCGACGCTGTACTTCCGACACACGCTTGTGCGGGTGCAGGATGAAGATGTCGACGTTTTCGCAGTGCTTGCAGCCTTCAATGGCGGCCGAACCGGTATCACCCGAGGTGGCACCGATGATCACCACGCGCTCGCCGCGCTTCTCCAGCACGTAGTCCAGCAGGCGACCCAGCAGTTGCAGGGCAAAGTCCTTGAACGCCAGGGTCGGGCCATGGAACAGCTCAAGCACCCATTCGTTGCCGTTGAGCTGGCGCAGAGGGGCGATGGCGCTGTGGGAAAACACGCCATACGTCTCTTCCAGAATCTTTTTGAAATCCGCATCGGGGATGCTGCCGGTGACGAACGGGCGCATCACCCGGAACGCCAACTCGTGATACGGCAGGCAGGCCCACGAAGCGATTTCTTCCTGGGTAAAACGTGGCAGGTTTTCCGGCACGTACAGGCCGCCGTCAGTGGCAAGGCCTGCCAGCAAAACGTCTTCGAAATTCAGGGCCGGTGCCTGGCCGCGGGTGCTGATGTAGCGCATAGGGGCAAACCTTCGGTTTGGGCTTCAAGCTTCAAGTGACAAGCTTCAAGTTAGAGCAGATCTGCTTCTACTTGAAGCTTGCAACTTGGCGCTTGCAGCTGAATTAATTCAAATGTTCGACGCGAATCCGTACTACCGGCCCAACCACACCCTGGAGAGCTTCCAGTGACTGGATGGCATCGTTGATATGCTGCTCAAGCACGCGGTGGGTCAGCAGGATCATCGGCACCTGGCCGTTCTGTTCCTCGACTTCCTTCTGCATGATCGACTCGATGTTGATACCGCGCTCCGACAGGATGCTGGCCACCTGGGCCAATACGCCCGGGTGATCCTTGGCCTGGATGCGCAGGTAGTAGGCGCTTTCGCATGCCTCGATCGGCAGGATCGGGTGGGCCGACAGCGAATCCGGCTGGAAGGCCAGGTGCGGCACGCGGTTTTCCGGGTCGCTGGTCATGGCGCGAACCACGTCCACCAGGTCGGCGATCACCGACGACGCGGTCGGCTCCATGCCGGCACCGGCGCCGTAGAACAGGGTGGAGCCGGCCGCGTCACCGTTGACCATCACGGCGTTCATCACGCCATTGACGTTGGCGATCAGGCGGTCGGCCGGGATCAGCGTCGGGTGCACACGCAACTCGATACCCGCCGGGGTGCTACGCGCGACACCGAGGTGCTTGATGCGGTAGCCCAAGGCTTCGGCGTAGTTCACGTCGGCCGTGGTCAGCTTGGTGATGCCTTCGGTGTAGGCCTTGTCGAATTGCAGCGGGATACCAAAGGCGATGGACGCCAGGATGGTCAGCTTGTGCGCCGCGTCGATGCCTTCCACGTCGAATGTCGGGTCGGCTTCGGCGTAACCCAGGGCCTGGGCTTCGGCCAGCACGTCTTCGAAGGTACGGCCCTTCTCGCGCATTTCGGTGAGGATGAAGTTACCGGTGCCGTTGATGATGCCGGCCACCCAGTTGATGCGGTTGGCGGACAGGCCTTCACGGATCGCCTTGATCACCGGGATGCCACCGGCAACCGCGGCTTCGAACGCGACGATCACGCCCTTCTCGCGGGCCTTGGCGAAGATCTCGTTGCCGTGTACGGCGATCAGCGCCTTGTTGGCGGTGACCACGTGCTTGCCGTTCTCGATAGCCTTGAGCACCAGCTCGCGAGCCACGGTGTAACCGCCTACCAGTTCGATGACAATATCGATTTGAGGGTTGGTGGCCACGGCGAAGACATCGTTGGTAATCGCAATACCGGTCGTTTGGAACTGAGGCTTTGGCGAACGCGTGGCAATTTGCGCCACTTCAATCCCACGCCCTGCACGGCGGGAAATTTCTTCAGCATTACGCTGAAGTACGTTGAAGGTACCGCCACCGACGGTCCCTAACCCACAGATGCCTACTTTGACCGGTTTCACTGAAGAACTCCCCATGAAACGGCCGACGCTAGGTCGGCCGTGGAAAACAGCCGCACAACTGCGGCTTTCAATTAATGGCCCGTCGACTTATCCACGGGCCATGATCGTCAAAGGTTCGACGATGCTGGTTTATTTGGCACTCAGCGCCAGTTTGGCAACTTGTGGTGCTGGCTGGTAGCCCGGAATCACCTGGCCGTCAGCCAAAACGATGGCCGGTGTACCGTTGACGCCGATGGACTGGCCCAGGGCAAACTGCTTCGACACCGGGTTGGCGCACTTGGCGGCCTTGATTTCCTTGCCATCGACCATCTTGTCCATGGCCGCTTTCTTGTCGGCCGAGCACCATACGGCTTGCAGCTGCTCGTCGCCCGGCGAACCCAGGCCCTGGCGCGGGAACGCTACGTAGCGTACTTCCACACCCAGCTTGTTCAGCGCAGGCACTTCGGCGTGCAACTTATGGCAGTACGGGCAGGTGGTGTCGGTGAACACGGTGATATGGGTCTTGGTCTCGCCGATGGCCGGGTAAACCACGGTTTCAGCCACCGGGATGCCGTTAATCAGCTTGGATACGCCCAGGCGCTCGGCTTTCTCGGTCAGGTTGACCGGCTTGCCGTCCTTGAGCTGGAACAGGTAACCCTGGACGATGTACTGACCGTCCGCACTGGCGTACAGCACGCGGCTGCCCTTGAGCTTGACTTCATACAGGCCGGCCATCGGGCTGGCGCTGATGCTTTCGATCGGGGTGTCGAGCTGCAGGTTGGCCAGGCTCTTGCGGATGGTCTGCTCGGCAGCATCATCGGCAACGGCAAAGGTGGAAACCAACGCAATGGCTGCGGCGGCAATAATCTGGGTCAAGCGCATGGAAACTCCTGAAGGCAGATGCAGGGACGGGGGCAGGTACGCCGATACGGAAACACGGGTGCGGGCCGTCCCCTTTGCTAACCGGCAAAGCCTACCACAGTTGGGCCGCAGGGCAGCCCGTGGCGGAATAAATTGGCGGTTTTCAGCCTCGCGGGTGGTGCTTGGCGTGCATATCCTGCAATCGCGCACGCGCCACGTGGGTGTAGATCTGAGTGGTGGATAAGTCGCTGTGCCCGAGCAGCATTTGCACGACGCGCAAATCCGCACCGTGGTTGAGCAAATGGGTGGCGAATGCATGGCGCAAGGTGTGGGGCGACAGGCTCTTGCCGATCCCCGCCACCTTGGCCTGGTGCTTGATGCGATGCCAGAACGTCTGGCGGGTCATCTGCTCGCCACGCTGACTGGGAAACAGCACATCGCTGGGACGCCCGCCAAGCAGCTCGCTACGGGCATCGCGCATATAGCGCTCGATCCACACAATCGCTTCCTCCCCCATCGGCACCAGCCGTTCCTTACTGCCCTTGCCCATCACCCGCAGCACACCCTGACGCAGATTGACTTGCTCCAGGGTCAGGCTGATCAGCTCCGTGACCCGCAGGCCGCAGGCATACAAGACTTCCAGCATGGCGCGGTCACGCTGGCCGATGGCTTCGCTGAGGTCGGGCGCAGCGAGCAAGGCATCGACATCAGCTTCTGACAGGGATTTAGGTAAAGGCCTACCCAGTTGCGGCATATCGATTTGCAGGGTCGGATCGAGGGCGATCAGCTTCTCCCTCAGCAAATAGCGATAAAAACCACGCACACCGGAGAGAAATCGTGCAGTGGAACGGGGTTTGTAGTTCTGCTCCAGGCGCCAGGCCAGGTGATCGAGGATCAACTCGCGGCCGGCATTGATCAGCTCCAGGTGTTTCTCCTGCAACCAGCCGTTGAACAGCGCCAGGTCGCTGCGGTAGGCCTGGCGGGTGTTGTCTGACAGGCCTTTTTCCAGCCAGAGGGCGTCGAGGAAGCGGTCGATCAGGGGGTGGTCAATGGCAGGCATGAGGGCTCGGATAAGGAAAGAACTGGCATCGGGTAGATCCTATCGCAGCCCAGCCATGCACACACGCTTGAAGGTATGAACCGTCGCAGCAGGGCGCATTTTCCGCCAGAGGCAGAGCTCAAATCGCGGGCACAAAAAAGCAGCCCGCAGGCTGCTTTTTTCTGCATCGGGAAGCTGGACTTAAGCCAGTTTTTCCTTGATGCGAGCTGCTTTACCGGACAGGTCACGCAGGTAGTACAGCTTGGCTTTACGTACGTCACCGCGACGCTTAACGGCCATGCTGTCGATTTGCGGGCTGTAGGTCTGGAAAGTACGCTCTACGCCAACACCGTTGGAGATTTTACGAACAGTGAAAGCACTGTTCACACCACGGTTACGCTTGGCGATTACCACGCCTTCGAACGCTTGCAGACGCGAACGGTCGCCTTCCTTCACTTTCACCTGAACGACAATGGTGTCGCCTGGGGCAAAGGTAGGGATCTCTTTGGTCATCTGCTCTGCTTCGAGTGCAAGGATGATTTTGTTAGTCATGCTGTGCTCCTAAGGTAAGTCGTCGGACCTACCATCGATACGTTGTTAACTATCGTCCCGCGCGAGGATGTATTCCTCGAGCAGCTTCTTCTCTTCTCCAGAAAGCGAGCGGCTTTCCAGAAGATCGGCGCGTCGTTCATAGGTCCGACCAAGGGACTGCTGTAAACGCCAACGCCGGATGTGTGCGTGATTGCCACTTAGCAATACGTCGGGAACACGCTGATCCGCATACACCTCCGGTCGGGTGTAGTGCGGGCAATCCAGCAAACCATCCGTGAAGGAATCTTCCTCCGCGGAGTCCGCATGCCCTAAAGCTCCAGGCAGCAGTCGTGTAACCGCATCTATCAGGACCATCGCCGGCAGCTCGCCGCCAGACAGGACATAGTCCCCAATCGACCACTCTTCATCGACATGAGCATCAATAAAACGCTCGTCAATGCCTTCATAGCGACCGGCAATCAGGATCAGTGCTTCCTCATTCGCCAGTTCGCGCACCCCAGCCTGTTTCAGCTGGCGGCCTTGAGGGGACAGGTAAATTACCTTCGCCTTCTCCCCGGCAGCGACCTTGGCCTGAGCCAACGCGTCTTCCAGGGGCTTGATCTTCATCACCATGCCCGGGCCACCGCCAAATGGGCGATCGTCCACAGTGTGATGTCGATCCGTCGTGTAGTCTCGCGGGTTCCAACAGGTGAGCTGCAACAGCCCCTGTTTCACCGCCCGACTGGTGATGCCGTACTCGCTGATGGCGGAGAACATCTCGGGAAACAAACTGATCACTTCAATGCGCAAATTAGCCACGCTTAGAAGTCCGCGTCCCATTCCACCTTCATCTCGCCCGCTGCCAGGTCGACGGCCAACACGCATTGCTCGGTATAGGGCAACAGGCGCTCGCGATCATCCAGGCTGCCAGCGCAAGGCTTGACCACCATTACATCATTGGCGCCGGTTTCCAGAAGATGATCGATTTTCCCGAACAATTGCCCGAGTTGATCAATAACCTTCAAACCTTCCAGCTGGTACCAGTAGTACTCGCCGTCGGTCAATTCAGGGAACAGGTTGCGCGGCACGCAGATCTCATAACCGGCCAGAAGACGAGCTTCTTCACGGTCATCAAGACCCTTGAGCTTTGCGACCAGGAACTTATCGCTCCCGCGTCCACTGACCAGCTCGACCTGTTTCACACTACCTTCGCGCTTGAGCGTCCAGGTTTTGTACTGCAACAGGTTTTCAGTCGGATCAGTAAAGGAATACACCTTCACTTCGCCGCGAACGCCATGAACAGAATAAATCTTGCCGATAACGATCAAATCATCAGCAACAGCTGGCGTCGCGTTCATATTGCTCAGGCTGCGGCCTTAGCCGAGTCCTTCAACAACTTGGCAACACGCTCAGACGGTTGTGCACCAACGCTCAGCCAGTAGGCTACGCGCTCTTGGTTCACGGACAGGCGGACTTCTTGACCACGAGCGATCGGGTTGAAGAAACCAACTTGTTCCTTGTGAGAGCCGTCACGTGGGTTGCGGCTGTCAGTTACGGTCAAGTGGTAAAACGGGCGCTTTTTGGAGCCGCCAAGGGCAAGACGGATTGTTAGCATGTGAACATCGTTCCTGTAGTCGGTGCTGCAAATCTAAATGCACAGCGGGCATAGGTGCCCGAAAGGCCGCATATTCTAAGGAATATCCGGACTTTTGCAAATGTCTTTTTCTGGCGCCTATCAGCGTGCCATTCAGATCTGCTATAGAGCCGTCGGTTAAAACGGCAGGTCAGCCCCCGCCAACGGCGGGTTTGCTGGAGATCCCACATCCCTGTGGGTCGGAGCAGGAGCTGGGCTCCTGCTCGAAATCTTTACATCTTGGGCATGCCGCCGCCGGGCAACATACCGCCCATGCCGCGCATCATCTTGGCCATTCCGCCCTTGGCGGAGAATTTCTTCATCATCTTCTGCATCTGCTTGTGCTGCTTGATCAAGCGACCGATGTCCTGCACCTGGGTACCGGAACCCATGGCGATCCGACGCTTGCGCGAACCGCTGATCAGCTCAGGGTCGCGGCGCTCGGCCGGGGTCATGGAGTTGATGATGGCTTCCATCTGCTTGAACTGCTTCTCTGCCGCGCCCTGGGCATTGCCCATTTGCGCCAGGTTCACACCGCCGATGTTCGGCAGCTTGTCCATCAGGCCGCCGAGGCCGCCCATGTTCTTCATTTGTTGCAACTGGTCGCGGAAGTCTTCGAGGTCGAAGCCCTTGCCCTTCTTCAGCTTCTTGGCCAGTTTATCGGCCTTGTCCTTGTCGAGGGTGGCTTCGGCCTGTTCGATCAGGCTGAGCACGTCACCCATGCCGAGGATACGCGAGGCGATACGCTCAGGGTGGAACGGTTCGAGCGCGTCGCTCTTCTCGCCCATACCGATGAACTTGATCGGCTTGCCGGTGATGGCACGCACCGACAGCGCGGCACCGCCACGGGCGTCGCCGTCGACCTTGGTGAGGATCACGCCGGTCAGCGGCAGTGCGTCGCCGAAGGCCTTGGCGGTATTGGCCGCATCCTGGCCGGTCATGGCGTCGACCACGAACAACGTCTCGACCGGGTTGATCGCGGCATGCAGCGCCTTGATCTCGCCCATCATCTCTTCATCGATGTGCAGGCGACCGGCGGTGTCGACGATAACCACGTCGATGAACTTCAGCCGGGCTTCTTTAATAGCTGCGTTGGCGATGTCGACCGGCTTCTGGCTCAGGTCGGACGGGAAGAAGGTCACGCCCACTTCGCCCGCGAGCATTTCGAGCTGTTTGATGGCCGCCGGACGGTACACGTCGGCCGACACCACCATCACGGACTTCTTCTTGCGCTCTTTAAGGAAGCGCGCCAGCTTGCCGGCGGTGGTGGTCTTACCCGCACCTTGCAGGCCGGCCATCAACACGACGGCCGGTGGCACGGCGCTGAGGTTCAGGTCTTCGTTGGCCGCGCCCATCAGGCTTTCGAGTTCGGCCTGGACGATCTTCACAAAGGCCTGGCCCGGGGTCAGGCTGCGGGACACTTCAGTGCCGACCGCGCGCTCCTTGACCGAGTTGACGAAGTCCTTGACCACAGGCAAGGCGACGTCGGCTTCCAGCAACGCCATGCGCACTTCGCGCAGGGTGTCTTTAATATTGTCCTCGGTCAGCTTGGCCTTGCCGGTTACGTGGCGCAGCGTCTGCGAGAGACGGTCAGTCAAGTTTTCAAACATGCGCGATCCTTTCAGGCCCTATTCATCGAAATGCATTGGTAGACCGAGGTAATGGCGGCCCAGGCTGTGGTAAATCGCTATTAAAAACAGCGCTCGGCAAGCCTGCGGCGTGGGCAGGTCGCGGATTATAGCGAAGACTGCGCCCATGCACACCCGCTGTCTGGCCCTGGAGTCTTTCGTGGAACGCAGGTGTATGCCAAACTCAGCGCCTTTCGGGCTTGTCTATCAGGATTTATGGTCCCCTTGTCACCCAGTTTGCTACCCAGCCTCGCCGCCGCCATCTTGTATGCCGCTGCGACCCTCTATCAGGGCTCTCGTCTGGCCCAAGGCGCCAAGGCGGACAAACGCCTGTTGGTCGGCCTTGGCGTCCTCGCCCTGCTGGCCCATGCAGCGAGCCTGTTCACTCACCTGATGACGCCGGTTGGCCTGGGCCTGGACTTCTTCAGCGCCGCCAGCCTGATCGCGGCGGCGGTCATTGCGCTGACGCTGATGGCCTGTTATCGGATTCCCGTCGAGAACCTGCTGGTCCTGCTCTTCCCGTTGGGCGTGCTGACGGTGCTGCTCGCGCAGTTCGCCCCCACCGGTACGGTGCAGGTGATCGATGAGGAGCCAGGCATCCTCGCCCATATCCTGCTGTCGATCCTGGCCTACGGCATGTTCACCATCGCGGTGTTCCAGGCCTTGCTCCTGCTGTTGCAGGACCACCAGCTCAAGCACAAGCACCCTTCCGGGCTGATCAAGAACTTCCCGCCGCTGCAAACCATGGAAAGCCTGCTGTTCGGTTTCCTGTGGGCAGGTTGGACGCTGCTGTCGCTGTCGCTGATTTCCGGTTGGCTGTTCGTCGAAAACCTGTTTGCCCAGCACCTGGTGCACAAGACCCTGCTGGCGTGCCTGGCCTGGGTGGTGTTCAGCGTATTGCTGTGGGGCCGCAACCGCCTCGGCTGGCGCGGGCACAAGGCGATCCGCTGGACCCTGGCCGGTTTCTGCCTGCTGATGCTGGCCTATTTCGGCAGCAAGCTGGTTCGCGAATACATCCTGCATATCTGACGGGCAGCAAAAATGGACAACTTGCCCCTGGGGCCGATGCTCGCGGTAATCGCCTTGCTGGTGTTATGGGCGGCGCTGTTTACCGCCATCGAAGCCGCACAACAACACCTGCTGGCACTGCGCCCCGGTACACGCCAGGGCGACAAAGCCGCCGCCCGCCTGAGCTTCCCGCGCCACAGCCTGATCCTGTGCAACAGCCTGTGCCGCGCGGCCGTGGTGATCCTCTGCACCCTGCTGGCAATTTATGCCTGGGCACAAAACGGCCCATGGCTTGGTTGGCTGATCTCCTGCGCCGTTCTGCTGATCCTGGCCGACTACCTGCCCCGGGCCCTGGCAACCCGCCATCCGCAAGCGGTGCTGGGTTTTGGCAACACGCTGCTGGGCGTGCCATTGAAAATCCTCTATCCCGCCGCCTGGCTGCTCAATGGCATCAGCCTGTTGCTGCTGCGCCCGTTTGCCCGAAAGGCCGGCGTGGTGAAAAACAGCGACGAGCCACAGCCCGACCACGACGATGAACCGGAGCCCGAGGCCGACAAAGACCGCAGCCCAGGCATGCCGGGCATCCACGCCCTGGACAACATCACCGTCAATGACATCCTGGTGCCCCGCAGCGAAGTGGACGGTATCAACCTGGATGACTCGATCGAAGAGATCATCGAGCAGCTGCGCACCTCCCCGCGCACTCGCCTACCGGTGTTCCACAGTGACATCAACCAAGTCGAAGCCGTACTGAATACCCGGCTGATCCAGCACCTGCTGCCGGACGCCAGCCTGACCAAGGACGCCTTGCTCGAGGCCTCCTACGAACCCTATTTCGTTCCGGAAAGCACACCCCTGCAACTGCAACTGCTGAACTTCCACAAGCAGCAGCGCCGCCTGGGCATGGTGGTGGATGAATACGGCGAAGTACTGGGTATCGTCACCCTGGAAGATATTCTCGAAGAAATCGTCGGCGAATTCGAAAACGAGCAAAGTGCGGACAACCCGCATATTGAAGCGCAGCCGGATGGCCGCTATATCATCGACGGCGCCGCTTCGATCCGCGAGTTGAACAAGAGCCTGGGCTGGCACCTGCCCAGCGACGGCCCCAAGACCCTCAACGGCCTGGTCACCGAAGCCCTGGAAACCATTCCGGATTGCGCGGTGTGCCTGAAGATCGGCCGCTACCGCCTGGAAATCCTCGAGACCGAGGACAACCGGGTGAGCAAGGTATTGATCTGGCATACCAGCCGGATACCCGTCGCCGCGTAACTGCCTGACGGTAAACAGTTCCAAGCCCCCCTCCCACATTTTGATTTGCGGCGTGTCGGCTCTTGTTGTAATTCCAGACCCCTTCCTATAATCCCTGCGGCTTACCCAAGCTTCGCCCGACCGCATACAACCCTGATCCATGGGTGTTCGACCAATAATAATCCGCGTCCAAACGCGCAACGACCGTCAGGGATACCTCCATGAGCACCACCTATAACGAGGCTGCGACCGCCGCCCCGACCAACTCGACCGCACGTGTCGCCACCGCAAGCATCGTCGGCACCGCCATCGAGTTCTACGACTTCTATATCTACGCCACGGCTGCCGCGCTGGTGATCGGGCCGGTGTTCTTTCCGCAGACCTCCGGTACCGCGCAGATGCTGGCGTCGTTCCTGACCTTCGGCATCGCCTTTATCGCCCGTCCGTTGGGCTCGGCGCTGTTCGGCCACTTCGGCGACCGCATCGGCCGTAAGTCGACCCTGGTGGCCTCGCTGCTGTTGATGGGCGTGTGCACCACGCTGATCGGCTTGCTTCCCGGTTATGACAGCATCGGTGCCTGGGCGCCTATCCTGTTGTGCGTGCTGCGTTTCGGCCAGGGCCTGGGCCTTGGCGGCGAGTGGGGTGGCGCGGCATTGCTGGCCACCGAGAACGCGCCTAAGGGCAAGCGCGCCTGGTTCGGCATGTTCCCGCAACTGGGCCCGTCGATCGGATTCCTGGCGGCCAACGGTTTGTTCCTGATCCTGGCCATGAGCCTGAATGACGAGCAGTTCCGTAGTTGGGGCTGGCGTATCCCGTTCATCCTCAGCGCAGCATTGGTGATGGTCGGCCTGTATGCGCGCTTGAAGCTGCATGAAACCCCAGTGTTCGCCAATGCCGTGGCGAAAGAAGCCCCGGTGAAAGTGCCGCTGGTGGAACTGTTCAGCCAGCATTGGTTGCCGGTACTGCTGGGCGCCATGTCGATGGTGGTGTGTTACGCACTGTTCTACATCACGACGGCCTTTTCCCTGAGCTACGGCGTTTCGACGCTGGGCTACAGCCGCGAGACGTTCCTCGGATTGCTGTGCTTTGCAGTGCTGTTCATGGGCCTGGCCACGCCGCTGGCGGCCTTGGCCAGTGATCGCTACGGGCGCAAGCCGGTGCTGATCGTCGGCGCGGTCCTGGCGATTCTGTCGGGTTTCACCATGGAGCCCCTGCTGACCCACGGCTCGACCTGGGCCGTAGCGCTGTTTTTGGCCCTGGAGCTGTTCCTGATGGGCGTGACCTTCGCGCCGATGGGCGCAATGCTGCCGGAACTGTTCCCTACTCGCGTGCGTTATACCGGGGCTTCGGCGGCGTATAACCTGGGTGGGATTGTGGGCGCTTCGGCCGCACCGTTCTTCGCAACCAAGCTGGTGGCAATGGGTGGGCTGAGTTATGTCGGCGGGTATGTGTCGGCGGCAGCGTTACTCAGCTTGATTGCTGTGCTGTGCCTGAAAGAGACGCGGGATAATGATTTGAACAAGGTTGCCTGATAAACAGTTATCGGGGGCAAGCCCCCTCCCACATTTGAAGGTTCACACTTCAAAGTGTGGGAGGGGGCTTGTCGGACCGTCGTATCGCCCCGATGCTTTTAGAGCTCTACCACGACCGCTTGGGAAGCACGGGTCGCCTTGGCCCGAGCCGCTTCAATCGACTCATCCCGCGCCAATGCCACGCCCATGCGGCGCTGGCCATTCACTTGCGGCTTGCCAAACAGACGCAACGCCGTGTCCGGCTCGCTCAAGGCGGCGCCGAGGTTGGCGAATGCGGTCTGGGTCGACTGCCCCTCCACCAGAATCACCGCCGAAGCCGAAGGCCCGAACTGACGGATCAACGGGATTGGCAGGCCCAGGATGGCGCGCGCATGCAGGGCAAACTGCGACAGGTCCTGGGAAATCAGGGTCACCAGACCGGTGTCATGGGGACGCGGCGACACTTCGCTGAACCACACCTGATCGCCCTTGATGAACAGCTCCACGCCAAACAGGCCACGGCCGCCCAACGCCTCGGTCACCGCCTTGGCCACGCGCTCGGACTCAGCCAGGGCAATCGGGCTCATGGCTTGCGGCTGCCAGGATTCCTGGTAGTCGCCCTTCTCCTGACGATGGCCGACCGGCGCACAGAAGGTGGTGCCGCCGATGTGACGCACAGTCAGCAGGGTGATTTCATAGTCGAAATCGATAAAGCCCTCGATGATCACCCGGCCTTTACCGGCACGCCCGCCTTCCTGGGCGTAGTCCCAGGCTTTCTGTACATCGTCAGCATTGCGCAGCAGGCTCTGGCCCTTGCCCGACGAACTCATCACCGGCTTGACCACGCACGGGAAGCCCAGGTCCTGGACGGCCTTGCTGTAGTCTTCGAAGGTGTCGGCGAAATGGTACGGCGAGGTCGGCAAGTCCAGCTCTTCAGCGGCCAGGCGACGGATACCTTCGCGGTTCATGGTCAGCGACGTGGCGCGGGCGGTCGGGATCACGGTGAAACCTTCGGCCTCCAGCTCCACCAGGGTGGCGGTGGCGATGGCTTCGATTTCCGGCACGATGAAGTGCGGTTTTTCCGCTTCGATCACCGCACGCAGGGCGGCACCGTCAAGCATGTTGATCACATGGCTGCGGTGGGCAACCTGCATGGCGGGCGCATTGGCGTAGCGATCCACGGCAATCACTTCAACGCCCAGGCGTTGCAGTTCGATCACCACTTCCTTGCCCAGCTCACCGCAGCCACACAGCAAAACGCGGGTCGCGGTTGGCGACAATGGAGTTCCGATTCGGGTCATCTCAGGTCCTCAGGGGAGCGGATCATGGGGAGAAAGGCCGGCATTTTACATGAACTGTAAAAATTGGCCTCAGTTGGCGACGGCCCGCTTGCGGATACGCCAGGCCATGATCAGCCACACCACCGTGACCCCGGCGAATTTCGACGCCAGGGCCGTGCCCACCACGGCAGGTGTGAGTGCGCCGATCAGGCCGAAAAAGATAAACGTGTCGAGGGGAATGCTCAGCGCCGAACTTATCCACAGGCGGTCGTGGAGCGGGCGCTTGGTGATGCTGAACACCAGCCAGTCGATGCATTCCGACACCGCGAACGCCGTGGCGCTGGCCAGGGCGATGGACGGGTCGGAGGTGATATATGACAACGCCAGCGCCGCCAGCATGGCGATGATCGCACCGTGGCCGAAACGGGTTTGCACCATGTCACGCAGGATAAACACCAGGCCACCCCAGGCCGACCAGATGACATCCAGGTGCGGGGCGGTGGAGAAGGCGAAGTTGATCAGCACGACGCTGCTGATGTAGGCGATCAGGAAGAGCATGGGGCGAGGGACCTGTGAACAAGGGGCACAGGGTACTTCACATTTGGAAATATGTCGTCTGGGAGGGCCTCATCGGGGCATGGGTATCTACACAACTTGAGCGAGCCTTCTGCGTAGATACCGTCTTATCCAACACCGCGCAAATCCGTAGCAGCTGCCGAGCGCAAGCGAGGCTGCGTCGGCCGCGCCTCGAGCCTGAATCGGCAGCGCGCCTGACGCAGCCTCGCCAAGGCTCGACAGCTGCTACGCACTATTCTATTGAAGTTGTGTAGATACTCATGCTCATCGGGGGCAAGCCCCCGATGGCGATCTATCAGGCGCCGGTCTTACCAGAAACCATAAACACCAACCCACCCGCCACCGCCCGCTCATGACACAACCCCAACACCACTCGGCGCTCGGAATTGTCCATGCGGCTCCAGCGCGTGATTTCATCCACGGTGCGCTGGCAGCCGGTGCAAATATCGTCATCATCCAGCGCGCAAATGCTCACGCACGGCGAGGCGACGGGGCGTTCAACTGCACTCATTCTTCCTGCTCAACCAGATCCCGTGCGTAACGCTGGGCGTTATGCACGTAGTGTGCGGCGCTGGCTTCCAGCATGCGCTTCTGTGCGTCAGTCAATTCACGCACCACTTTGCCCGGCGAGCCCATCACCAGGGAACCATCGGGGATTTCCTTGCCTTCACCGATCAACGAATTGGCGCCGATGATGCAGTGCTTGCCGATCTTCGCGCCGTTGAGGATCACCGCGTTGATACCGATCAGGCTGTAATCGTCGACCGTGCAGCCGTGCAACATGGCGTTATGGCCGATGGTCACGCCGGTGCCCAGGGTGAGTGGGTAACCCATGTCGGTGTGCATCACGCTGCCGTCCTGCACGTTGCTGTTCCTGCCGATCAGGATCAGCTCGTTGTCGCCGCGCAGCACCGCGTTGAACCAGACGTTGGCGCCCTCCTCCAGCTTGACCTTGCCCACCAGCGTGGCATTCGGCGCCACCCAGCTGTGTGGATGCGTCTCGACGCGGGCGTCGCCCAGGCGGTATTTCATGGTTTTCCCTCACGGCTGGCCGTTCAAGCGACGGCTTAGGTATTGATGAAGCTCTTGGGCGGCTGGTGCAGGCTGATCTTGGCGTCGTCATAAAGCAGGTTGATCAACTCGACGATCATGATTGCCGTCAGGCCCCAGATCTTGTATTCGCCGAAGCGATAGCTGGGCACGTACCAACTGCGGCCCTGGTAATCGATTCGGTGGGTATGTTCGCGCGGGTCCTGTCGGAAAAAATCCAGGGGCACGCTGAAGACGGCGGCAATCTCGGCATCGTTGGCCAGGTATTCGACGTAATCGGGGATTACCCCCACATAGGGCGTGACCCGGATGCCGTGCAGGGAAATCAGCGGGCTCAGCGGGCCGATGACTTCCACCAGGCCGGGGGGCAGGCCGATTTCTTCTTCGGCTTCACGCAGGGCGGTAAAGATCAGGTCCGGGTCTTCGGGGTCGCGACGCCCGCCGGGAAAGGCCACTTCGCCACCATGGGTCGACAGGCCGCTGGCGCGCAGGGTCAGGATCAGCTCAGGTTCGTCACTGCGGGTAATCGGCACCAGCACCGCGGCCTCGGGGAAACGCCCGTCGGTTTCCAGCGTGTGGGGGGTGTGATTGCTTACCCGGCGAAGTAGCTCGTCCAGCATGAGTCATCTCGGTCTGTTGGCTACCTTGCATCATGCACCAAAGCCGCCGGGTGCCCAACCCCAAAACCCGAGGCATGTCGCTAAACGACAACTTGCAGGGCCCTGCCGGCCAAGCCAAGATAGACGCACTTTCCAGGAACCCCAGCATGAATTTCTGCAGCCAGTGCGGTAAACCGGTTACCCAACGCATTCCCGAAGGCGACGCCCGCCTGCGGTTTGTGTGTGATCACTGTTCGACCATTCACTACCAGAACCCCAATATCGTCGCCGGTACCGTGCCGGTGTGGGGCGATAAGGTGCTGCTGTGCCGCCGCGCCATTGAGCCGCGCCTGGGTTACTGGACCCTGCCCGCAGGCTTTATGGAAAACGGCGAGACCGTGGAACAGGCCGCCCTGCGCGAAACCCTCGAAGAAGCCTGTGCCCGCGTATGCAACCTGAGCATCTACACCCTGATCGATGTGCCGCACATCAGCCAGGTGCATATCTTCTACCGTGCCGAACTGGTCGACCTGGACTTCGCCGCTGGCCCCGAAAGCCTTGAAGTGCAGCTGTTCGATGAGGCTGACATCCCTTGGTCCGAGCTGGCTTTCCGTACGGTCGGGCGTACCCTAGAATACTTTTTCGCTGACCGCCGCCAGCAGTCGTTCCCGGTGCGCAGCGAAGCCGTGCCACCTCTTTCAAAGCCCGCCCAATAACCGTTCGGCAGCTCGTCGCCACAGGGATACCGTTTTAATGCGTTGGTTGCTTGCTCTGATTTGCCTGTCGTTCGCCACGCTGTCGCCAGCCTCTGCCGTGGAAACCCTGGGCGGCAAGACGGTCGAAAAAGTCCTGGTGCTCAAGTCCGCCCATCAATTGCAGTTGATCAACGACGGCAAGCCCCTCAAGACCTACCGGATTTCCCTGGGCAAAAACCCCAAGGGCCACAAGCTGATCGAGGGCGACCGCCGCACCCCGGAAGGCCTGTACTGGATCGACTGGCGCAAGACCAGCGACCGCTACTACCTGTCCATGCACATCTCCTACCCCAATATCAGCGACGCCGCCCGCGCCCGCCGCGAAGGCGTGAGGCCCGGCAGCATGATCATGATCCACGGCACGCCCGACACCGAAGAGTACCCGGAGCAGTGGTTCCACACCCTGGACTGGACCGACGGCTGCATCGGCATGCGTAACGTCGACATGCGCGAAGTCTGGAACCTGGTCAAGGACGGCACGCTGATCGAGATCCGCCCGTAAATCTTCGACCGTTCGTAATTTAATTAAAAAATATTTCCCTCCCCCGCCAACGCCTGCCGGTGAATACCAATTCACCGCGCGGGCTGCGCACCTCTGCGCTCGATACAGACCTCTCTAATACCACTTGATACACAGCACCATTAAGGTGCCCTGAAACCGGTACCTGCACCGTTTTAGCTGCATTGACATGGTATTTAAGTGGTATTAATTTCCGGCCAATACCGGGCGACAACACTCCAATAACCGCATCGGAAACTTCATAGATGAACCCCATCCTGACGCTGCGTCCCGACGACAAACAATCCACGCCGCTGTACCTGCAATTGGCCCGCAACCTGGAAGCGGCGATCCATGCCGGGCAGTGGAAATCCGAACAGGCCCTGCCCTCGGAACGCGCCCTCAGCGAACAGTTGAGCATTTCGCGGGTGACCGCCCGTAAAGCGTTGGAAGTATTGTTCGCCCAAGGCCTGATCCGCCGCAGCCAGGGCTCCGGCACGTTTATCACGCCACGCCTGGAGCAGCCGCTGTCGCGCTTGTCGGGGTTCAGCGAGATGTTGCGCCTCAAGGGCTTTGTGCCAAGCTCCCAATGGCTGGAGCGCGAAATCACCCCGCCGACCCATGAAGAACTGATCCGCCTGTGCCTGTCACCGACCGACAAAGTCGCGCGTCTCAAACGCCTGCGTAAGGCCGACGACACGGTGATGGCGATCGAGATGACCGCCATGCCGGCCTCGGTGCTGCCGCAGCCGCAAGCCATCGGTAATTCGTTGTACGAATACCTGGAAGGCATCGGCAAACCCATCGTCCGCGCCTTGCAACATATCCAGGCGATCAACGCCTCGGACGAGTTCGCCAGACTGGTGGGCATCGCCCCCGGCACCGCCATGCTGCTGATGACCCGTGTCGGCTACACCGCCGATAACACGCCGATCGAAATCACCGACACCTACTGCCGCAACGACTACTACGACTTTGTCGCAGAGCTTCGCCGTTATGACTTTGCCGCCGAGTTGCGGCCTTAGAGAACTGCCCATGTCCGAAGACAATATCCTCACGCCCCACGGCTGGATTCGCGGCCGCCTGGTGCACCAGCACGGCAAGGTCATCGCCATTGAAGGCGAGCCTTGCGACCCGGCTGAAAACGACTTGCCCTATCTGCTGCCGGGCTTTATCGACCTGCACGTCCACGGCGGTGGCGGTAAAGACATCATGGAGGGCGCCGACGCCTTCGAGACCATCACCCGCACCCACGTGCGTTTTGGTACGACGTCGCTGTTGGCCACCACCATGACCGCGCCGGTGGATGAAATCTCCAGCGTACTGGGCCAGCTCGGCAACTTCTGCGAGCAGCGCCCTGCCGGCAGCGCCCGGGTACTTGGCGTGCACCTGGAAGGTCCCTACATCAATCCGGGAAAACTCGGCGCGCAACCCAACTTCGCCCACACCGCATTGATGGCCGAAGTCGAAGCCTACCTGCGCCTGGCGCCGATCCGGGTGATCACCATCGCCCCGGAAATCGCCGGCCACGACGCCCTGATCCGCGCCCTCAGCGAGCGCGGCGTGCGCATGCAGATCGGTCACACCTTGGGCAGCTATGAGGAAGGCGTCGCCGCCCTCGCTGCCGGCGCCACCAGCTTCACCCATTTGTACAACGCCATGAGCCCGTTGCATCACCGTGAACCCGGGATCGTCGGCGCGGCGCTGGCCCATGCCAAATACGCCGAGCTGATCCCGGACTTGCTCCACGTGCACCCCGGCGCCATGCGCGTGGCCCTGCGCGCGATCCCGTGCCTGTACTGCGTCACCGACTCCACCGCCGCCGCCGGCATGCCCGACGGCGAGTACAAGCTGGGCAGCCACACCGTGACCAAATGCCTGGGCGGCGTACGCCTGGCCGACGGCACCCTGGCCGGCAGCACCCTGACCATGGATCAGGCGTTGCGCAACCTGGTGAAAATCGGCCTGCCCATCAGCGAAGCCTCACAACGCCTGTCGCAATTTCCGGCGGACTACCTGGGCCTGGAAGAACGCGGCCGCCTGCAACCCGGCAGCTTCGCCGACTGCGTGCGCCTGGACCGCTTCCTGCACCTCACCGACGTCATGGTCGAAGGAGAAACCATTGTCTTCAAAAATGCTTGAAGAGGCCTTGGCCTCCTGTGACGCCGTCGCGGCGCAACTGCAACGCCTGGACCCGCTGCTGGAGGACGTCGCCGGCCGCCTGCGCCGCCAACCGCCACAAGTGGCGATGACCATTGCGCGCGGCAGCTCGGACCACGCCGCCAGCTACTTCGCCTACCTGGCCATGCAGCATGTCGGCATTCCGGTGGCGTCGTTGCCGATGTCGGTGGTGACCTTGTTGCAAGCGCCGATGAAAGTCAGCGGCCAAGTGGCGTTCGGTTTCTCCCAGTCGGGGCAAAGCCCGGACCTGGTCAACAGCCTGCGCCTGCTGCGCAAACGGGGTGCCTTGAGCATTTCGCTGGTCAACGCCGAAGACTCTCCGCTGGAAGCCGCCTGCGAATTCCATGTGCCGCTGTGCGCCGGGCCGGAACTCAGCGTGGCCGCGACCAAAAGCTTTATCGCCACCCTCAGCGCCAGCGCACTGTTGATCGGCCACTGGAACCAGGAGCCCGACTTGCTGCAAGCCTGTCAGGCCCTGCCCGCAGGCCTGCGTGAAGCCGCCGGGCAGGACTGGACGCACGCCATCGAGGCGCTGCGTGGCTGCCAGCAACTGATGGTGATCGGCCGTGGCGCCGGTTTTGCCATCGCCCAGGAAGCCGCGCTCAAGCTCAAGGAAACCTCGGCGATCCAGGCCGAAGCCTTCAGCAGCGCCGAGGTGCGCCACGGGCCGATGGCCTTGATCGGCGCGGACTACCCGCTGCTGGTGTTCGCGCCACGGGGTGCCGAGCAAGCCGGCTTGTTGAGCCTGGCCGCCGATATGCGTCAACGCGGTGCCCGCGTGCTGCTCGCCGCGCCGGACGATATCGCCGAACGCGACCTGCCCCTGAGCCGAGCCGAACACCCGAGCCTCGACCCGATCCTGGCGATCATGAGTTTCTACGTCATGGCTGCGGGACTCGCGGTCGCCCGGGGCATGGACCCGGACCAGCCGCGCCACCTGAGCAAAGTCACCCGCACTCACTGAGTCGATTGCCGCGTTTTCCTGATGAGTACCGTGCCCATGTCCAACAACAATAATGAACTGACCCTCAGCGCCCCCCTCAGTGGGCCGGTGCTGGCCCTGGGCAACGTGCCTGACGAGGTGTTCGCCAGCGGCGCCATGGGCGACGGCACGGCTATCGACCCGCTCAACGATTGCCTGCATGCGCCGTGTGATGGCGTGGTCATCCATGTCGCCCGCACCGGCCATGCCTTGACGATTCGTGCCGACAACGGCGCCGAAGTGCTGCTGCACATCGGCATCGACACGGTCGAATTGAACGGCGAAGGGTTTGCCCTGCTGGTCAAGCAAGGCGCCCGGGTCCGCAATGGGCAGGCGCTGGTGCGCTTTGATCTGGACCGCATCGCCCGCCAGTGCAAAAGCCTGATCAGCCTGATCATCCTCACCAATGGTGAACACTTTGAACTGCGCCCGCTTGCCGCGAAAACCGTCAAGCTGGGCGAACCGCTGTTGCAGGTCGTGCCGCGCGCAACCGCGCCACTGCAAACGGCTGTGGATAACGCCGTCGCCGAAGTCAGCGCCAGCGTGCGCGTGACTCACCGTGGCGGCCTGCACGCACGGCCAGCGGCGTTAGTCCGCAAGACCGCCCAGGGTTTCAGCAGCCAGGCAAAGGTGCACTTCGGCGCCAAGTCGGCGGCTTGCGACAGCCTGATCGGCCTGATGGGGCTGGGCATTGGTGAAGGTGACGAGGTGCGCGTGAGCTGTCGCGGCAAGGACGCCGAGGCCGCGCTGCAGGCGCTGGTCGCGGCCTTGTCCGCCGCCGTTAAGGAAGACCACCACGCACCGGTCGTCGCCATGCCACGCCGGGTAAATACTGAAGTTGATGTGCTGCAGGGCGTGTGTGCGGCACCGGGCCTGGTCTGCGGGCCGTTGTTCCGGTTGGCGGCTATCGAGTTGCCGTCAGACCCCGGCAATCACGTCACCGACGAACAACTGCAACGCCTGGACACGGCCCTGGAGCAGGTGCGCGGTGAAATCCGCAGCACCCTGGACCACGCTCGCCAACGCAAGGCCGTCGAAGAAGAAGAGATCTTCGCCGCCCACCTGGCCCTGCTCGAAGACCCCGCCCTGCTGGAGGCCGCCACCGATGCCATCGAACACGGCAGCGCCGCCACCCACGCCTGGCGCGATGCGATCCAGGCGCAGTGCGCGGTATTACTGGCCCTGGGTAAACCGCTGTTCGCCGAACGCGCCAACGACCTGCGCGACCTGCAACAACGGGTCCTGCGCGCACTGTTGGGCGAAGCCTGGCATTTCGAATTGCCTGCGGGGGCGATTGTCAGTGCCCATGAACTAACCCCTTCGGATTTGCTGCAACTGAGCGCGCAACAGACTGCCGGGATCTGCATGGCCGAAGGCGGCGCCACCTCCCATGTGGCGATCCTGGCGCGGGGCAAGGGCTTGCCTTGCGTGGTCGCCCTGGGTGCTGAAGTGCTCGCTGTGCCTCAAGGCCAGCGCGTGGTGCTCGACGCGGTCAACGGCCGCCTGGAGCTGGCCCCCAGCGAGGCGCGCCATGCCGAAGTACACCAGATGCGTGACGCACAAAAACTGCGCCGCCAGCAACAGCAGGCCCAAGCCCAATCGCCGGCCCTGACCCGCGACGGCGTGAGCATCGAAGTCGCCGCCAATGTGGCGTCGAGTGCCGAGGCGCACATAGCGTTTGAAAACGGCGCCGATGGCGTCGGCCTGCTGCGCACCGAATTCCTTTTCGTCGACCGCCACACCGCGCCGGATGAACAGGAACAACGCCACGCCTATCAAGCCGTGCTGGACGCCATGGGGGACAAATCCGTGATCATCCGCACCATCGACGTCGGCGGCGACAAGCAGCTCGACTACCTGCCGCTGCCCGTCGAAGCCAACCCGGTGCTGGGCCTGCGCGGTATCCGCATGGCCCAGGTACGTCCGGAACTGCTCGACCAGCAACTGCGGGCGCTGCTGCAGGTTTCGCCGTTGGCGCGCTGCCGCATCCTGCTGCCGATGGTCAGCGAAGTCGACGAACTGCTGCAGATTCGCCAGCGCCTGGATGAGTTGTGTGCCGAATTGGAACTGACCCAACGCCCCGAGCTGGGGGTGATGATCGAAGTGCCCGCCGCGGCGCTGATGGCCGAGCAATTGGCCGAGTACGCGGACTTCCTGTCCATCGGCACCAATGACCTGTCCCAGTACACCCTGGCCATGGACCGCGACCACGCCGGCCTCGCCGCGCGTGTCGATGCCTTGCACCCAGCCTTGCTCCGATTGATCGCCCAGACCTGCACCGGCGCGGCCAAACACGGGCGTTGGGTCGGCGTGTGCGGCGCCTTGGCGTCCGACCCGCTGGCGACCCCGGCGCTGATCGGCCTGGGCGTCAGCGAGCTGTCCGTCAGCCCGCCGCAAATCGCAGAAATCAAGGACCGCGTCCGCCACCTGGACGCGGCGCAATGCCGGCAACTCAGCCAAGGCCTGCTTGACCTGAGCAGCGCCAGGGCGGTTCGCCAAGCCTGTCAACACCACTGGCCGCTGAGCTGACAACAACAAGAAAAAGGAGACCCGCCATGTACCAACTTTTTATCGAAGGGCTGCAACGCCTGGGCCGCGCGCTGATGCTGCCCATCGCCATCTTGCCGATTGCCGGCCTGCTGCTGCGATTGGGTGACACCGACCTGTTGAACATCGCGGTGATGCACGATGCCGGCCAGGCGATCTTCGCCAACCTGGCACTGATCTTCGCCATCGGTATCGCCGTGGGCTTTGCCCGCGACAATAACGGTACGGCGGGACTTGCCGGTGCAATTGGTTACCTGGTGATGGTCTCCACGCTCAAGGTGATGGACAGCAGCATCAACATGGGCATGCTCGCCGGTATCGCCAGCGGCTTGATGGCCGGTGCGCTGTACAACCGTTTCAAGGACATAAAGCTGCCGGAATACCTGGCGTTCTTCGGCGGGCGACGGTTTGTGCCGATTGTCACCGGGTTCTCGGCCGTCGCCCTGGGGGTAATCTTTGGCCTGATCTGGCCGCCGATCCAGCACGGCATCAACAGCTTCGGTGTGTTGCTGATGGAGAGCGGCAGCTTCGGCGCCTTTGTCTTCGGCGTGTTCAACCGCCTGCTGATCGTCACCGGCCTGCATCACATCCTCAACAACATGGCCTGGTTCGTGTTCGGCACCTTCACCGACCCGGTAACGGGGGCAGTGGTGACCGGCGACCTGACCCGCTATTTCGCCGGCGACCCCAAAGGTGGCCAGTTCATGACCGGCATGTTCCCGGTGATGCTGTTCGGCCTGCCCGCCGCGTGCCTGGCGATGTACCGCAACGCCCTGCCGGAACGGCGCAAGGTGATGGGCGGGATCTTCCTGTCGATGGCGTTGACCTCGTTTTTGACCGGCGTGACCGAGCCGATTGAGTTTGCCTTCATGTTCCTCGCGCCGTTCCTGTATCTGCTGCATGCATTGCTGACCGGCCTGTCGATGGCAGTGACCAACCTGCTGAACATCCACCTGGGCTTTACCTTCTCCGGTGGGTTCATCGACATGGTCCTCGGCTGGGGCAGGTCCACCAATGGCTGGCGGGTGATCCCGGTGGGCCTGGCGTACGCGGTGATCTACTACAGCGTGTTCAACTACTGCATCCGCCGCTTCAACCTGAAGACACCGGGGCGTGAGGACATCCAGGTCGCGCAGGCCGAAACCATGACCGACAACCAGCGCGCCGGGGCCTACATCCGCGCCCTGGGCGGTGCCGACAACCTGCTCAGCGTCGGCGCCTGTACCACGCGCCTGCGCCTGGATATGGTCGACCGCAACAAGGCCGTGGATGCCGAGCTGAAAGCCCTCGGTGCGATGGCCGTGGTGCGCCCCGGTAACGGTGGCAGCTTGCAGGTGGTGGTCGGGCCGATGGCCGACAGCATCGCCGATGAAATCCGCCTGGCCATGCCAACGTTTGCCCCTGCGTCGCTGTCGACCGCCACTGCGGCACCTCAAGCCGCCAGCGTTGCCACGCCCCAGGCGCAACAATGGCTCGATGCGCTGGGCGGCCGCGACAATGTGCTGCAACTGGACTGCGTCGCCATGACCCGCATTCGCCTGCAACTGGCGGATGAAAAGGCGCTGTCGCAGCCACAGCTCACCGCCCTCGGTTGCCAGGGTGTCAGCCAGCTTGAAAAAGGCGTGTGGCACCTGTTGATCGGCGAGCAGGCCCAGGGGTTGAGCGATGCACTCCAGGCCCTGGCCAATCGCCCTGCGGTGCGTGCCGACGCCTGACACCGCTACCTATCTACCGCCCCGGCCGGGGCGCCGCTGTCCATGCTGAGGGTTCATACCCTCAGCATGGAGCCCGTGCCCGTGAGCACTTCCACTACCCCCCTGTCCTTTGATGAGATCAAAGGCTCGCTCAACCTGATCGGCCATCACCTGCTCAAGGTTGATACACCGCTGCTGCCAGAGCAGAAGGCGTCCGCCGCGTTGGCGTATCTGGAGCGCGTGAACCGTCTTCTACAAGAACACCGCACACAGGTCCTGAACAAAGGCCGGACACTCTACTCGGCGTTAACCCACAGCGAGCTGAACAGCCCTGCGGGGCTGGCGCTGTTGGCCAGCCTCAAGTCTTCGCTGAACACCCAGTTACTGGCGATGGACCTGCGTGAGCAAATCGATGGCAAAAGCCAAAAAGCCTTCATGACGTATGAAGCGGGTTACACGGCCTTGGCCAACGAGGCGGCCCTGGGAGAGACGGACCGCCTGTTGCATCCGCAAGAGCGGGCCATGCTCGATCGCCTCTCGCTGGGCCCGACGCTACGCCCCGGCCAATACGCACTGACCATGGAGTACCAGGACCAGACCGTCGAGCTGGCCGGAGCCTTTGTCGTCACCGAAAAATCCAGCCCAGTGGTGACCGAACTGACGGCCAATGCGGCAGTGGGCAGGGTGATGTTGTTCACACCGTCACGCGGAATCGAAGCCTTCGACTCACTGACCGACCTCAACAACCGGCTGCGATCAAGCCTGGATAACGCCGGTGAACGCCGTGATGTCCTGAGCCTGCTTCCGGTGCGTTATCACGCCATCAGCCCTGAGGCGATCTGGCCATTGACGCTGGTGCCTATCGACGCTGCGCCACTGTTCGAACATACCTACAACGCGCTGATCACCAAACGAGGCAAGGACATTGACCGGGCCTTGAGCCTGGTCGACAACCCTCACAACGACGCAGGCCAGTTGATTGATGCGCTGGACCGCGCCATTAACGATGCCCTGCCCGACCTGACTGCCCGCCTTGAATGGCGTGCCCAGGTGCTTTTGGACAGATGGCTGCGCCACAGCGCGCCAGAGTGGTACCGCAGCGCCAACGAAGCGCGCCGCACACTGCTGGCCGACCATTTGCGCCGCTATAACGAAGCCCGGCAACACCTGTTGGACCTATTGGGGCCGGTCACCACGCCAGACGCCCTGGCCCGTTACCAATGGCTGGAACGCTTGAACGACGACCTGGAAATCCACGATCTCGACCCGCAGCAGATAGAGGTTAATACTCGCCGTGTTCTGGACCCCATCGGCGAATATGAGCACGACCGAAGCCTGGTCGAACTGGCTCTGCGCGGCCTGCATACAGGCGATGAACACCTCGACTCCGACTTCCTGAAAAAGACCACGCTGACCTGCAACGGCGCACCGCTGGCGCCGGCGCACAACCACCTGACGCCCGCCTGGCTGCTGGAGCAGTTGGGTACGCTGCAACCGCGTATCGATTTTGGCGAGCTGCAAAAACAACTGCATGCCAAGCCTGAAGTCAGCCAAGCCATCGAAGCCATGCTTGATCTCAGAATCAGCGCACTGGCCTATACGGCGCTATTGCAAGGCCACCTCAGCGAAAACGACTACACCCTGATCCAAAGCCTGCGCCAAGGCAGCGGTACCGGCCTGAGCGCCTCGACCCTGTCACTGCATGAAGCCCAGTTGCAGGACCTGTGGGTGCTGCGCCAGCGCAACGCCGAGGATGTGGTCATACGCGTGCTGCTATGCACGCCCGATGTCCCACGCGAGCAACAATTCCAGGCCTTCAACAGTGAAGCGGCCTGCCAGAGCCATATCCTCGGCTGGACCCTGGACAACGGCCTCAAAGCGCCAACCGGTACCATGACCGATTACCTGATCAGCCGCGTTGCCCTGCGTTTTCGCAACAAGATGAAGCAGGTACTCAGCGGCTTGAGCTTCAAGCCTCAGGACCTTGAGCACGAGGAAGTCACCTTCGGTCGGAGCAACAGCCACACCGATTGCCTCAAGGACATGGCGGCCCATGTACTGGCCACCCGTGTCGATGACTATGAGTTCAGTACCCCCGGTTGGTACCGTTCCGCGCCTGCCGGTACTCGCCGCAAACTGCTGAAACTGGCGGAGGACGCCGAAGGTGGAACGCGTACCTATAACGACTTTCCGCTGTCTGAAGCGAGCGTCCCCACCTTTACCGACTACTTGCATGAACAGGCCAGGACCCAGCTGAACACACTGCTCGGTCACCCTCACGTTGAGGTCGACCCGGACACTGTGTGGGCCTACTCACCGCCCTCATTGGTCGGCATTTCCACACCCGCGCCTATTTCCTATACCCAGCTCTACCGCGACGGATACGCCGATGGCATTGGTTTTCTCGACGAGAAATTCTCCCGCTCCGCGCGTTTCAAAGGGCCGGACAAGGTGGACCTCAGCCAGCTGACGGCGGAAAAGGTCGCGCGCTCGATCACCGGCGTCTGGATCGGTCAACGCTACACCAACGAGATCAAGACCCGGCTACTGAACACTGACAGCCCAGGCTATGAGCTGCGGCGCAATGCCACGCTGGTTCTGACCCAAATGCGCATGCAGAACGCGGCGCTTGAATGTCAATTGCAGGGCCATATCGCCAGTGTCGATTTGCACTGGCTGGAGCGCAGCATCGCGACCATGGGCAGTACATCGGCACAAACCCGTCGCGACTATGCCATTCACCGGCTGATGATTGATGGCGATTGGGTGATGGGCACCTACCTGTTCAGTCATGGCGACAACCCAACGCTGCTCTATACCCCCAATGCACCGGACGGTACCAGCTGGCGCGAAGCCAAACTGTTCAACTACCTGCTGAAAAAGACCTCGGGGATGATCCAGTACCTCACCTCGCGCGTCGCCACCCCATCCAGGGCCAGGGTCCAGGCCTTTCTGGAAAAGGCCAAGGAGCAGCTGCCCGAGCATCTGGACAGAACCACTGTCAGCCCCGCACGGTACGACTCGCGTCACGCACAAACGCCGCTGCCCGATCTGCGCAAAGACCTCTACAACATGAAGCTGCAGCGCATCATCGACGATGTGGAGGCCACCACGGTCAGCCGCGTGCAAATGATCAGCGGCATCTTATGGACCTGCGCGGAGTGGATTACGGCTGTCGCCACTGCGCCATTTCCCATCCTGAGCCTGAGCGCCGGCCTGTTGCTGGCGTTCAAGGATGGCATGCTCGCGCTGCACGCTTATCATCAAGGGGATAACGCAAAAGCGCTGGAACATTTCATGGGTTACCTGCTCAACAGTGCCGGCGCGCTGTTCACCGACCTGCGACCAGCGCTTGGCTCACTCAAGCGCCTGGGCGAAGCAGCTGTGCAACCCGTGCTGAGTGGCTCAGGCAAACGCCTTACGCGCACACCCTCCCTGAAACTGATCAGCCCGCTGGAACCTGCCCCCCTCGCCCCAGCCGGCATGCAGCCGGCCTTGTTCAATGGCGAACTGCTCTGGGCGCCCAAGGCCCCTGACCCGATTGGCCGTTACTTGCTGTATCGTCTTGACCCGGTCACCGGCAAGCTGGTCTCGACCACGCGCCTGGCCGCGCCCGATGCCCAGGGGGTGTGGAAACGAACCGGCGTGGCAGGCGGCGCGCCCAAGTATGAAAAAGTCGCGGAATCTCCTGACAGGCTCAAGCACTATGAGATGCCGGCCAAGTACCAGGACAACCTGAAACACGTTGTGAACCCCGACACGCCAGAGGTGCTCGCGGCTGCAAATGATTGGCTCCCGGATAATCCTGGCGTCATTCGCGGTATCGTGGCCAGGGACCTGCAGCCTGCACTCGAGGTTTATCAGCAAAAGGTCAATCATCTGACCAAGGATGCAGAAGACTTCTTCAACGCTCGTACTCCTGCTGCTCCCCGCGCGCAGGTGCCGGTTGTCGAAGCGACGACTTCTTTGCCGGTACTCACCGACAGCGTCGCCTTCACGGCCAACCCGAACCTGATCATTGGTGCAGTACCGGGTTCCATCGCCAGCAAACAGCTGTTGATCGATAACATGGAGGCCCTGATACAAAAAGGCTTCAAACGCCTGTACGTGGAGTACCTGCCCGGCGACGTCTTCCGCGAGAAACTGCAAAGATTCAATAGAGGAAAGTCCTGGAAAAATATTGAGCGGCACTTGAAAGTCATCGACAAAACCCTGGGGTTTACCGAGAACGCCGAGTTCTCTTACCTCAGCCTGATGCGCGAAGCTCAAAAGAAAGGCATGAAAGTCTATGCCGTCGACGCTTCAACGTCCTACCAACTGGACGATGCACTGAGTGTTGGGGATACCCCACCCACCACCCCACGCGACAACTTCCTCAGGAACTACTACTCGCACAAAGTGTTGGAAGGCGATATCGAAGACTTGCCGAACGAGCGCTGGATCGCCTTGGTGGACCCATCGCGCATGACCACCTTCAATCAAAAACCTGGTTTGGCCGACTTGCACAACGCCGTCGCCCTGCGGGTTGAAGATGTCAGTCTCGGCCAGCCTGTGGGCATCTGGGTCGACAGCCCGGGCAACATCGCGGGCGATGCCCTCGCCAAAGGTGATTACCGCCTGGCCTTGCCCACCTCGTACAAAGCTGTCGAGCAGCCTGGCCCGTCCGGCGCGGCAGCATTACCCACCATTGGGCATTACAGCGAATACGATATTGCGCCTTCCCTGCGCGAGAGCATCCGCACACAGTCAACCGAACCCTATGGCCTGGATACCCATTACTTGCCAGCCCCAAACCAGCGAGAAGCGTTCTTTGCCTTCAAGAGCACCCGAGAGCGCCTGCACAACGCCGCCAAACAGTTTCTAAGCAGCCCTGAGGAGCTACCTGCTCGCGCCGATCTTTCAGCACTGAGTACGCAAACCCAGCCCGATCTCTTCCTTGAAACGTTCGGCAAGAGCAAGCTGCCGGGACTGGTCATCGGTGAGGCCCACAGTGCCCAATCCGGCAAGGCGTTCCTGATAGAGCATATGAAAAAACTCAGGACGCTGAAGGTCAAAACCCTCTACGTTGAACACCTGCTCACCGATCTGCACCAGGCAGACCTGGATACGTTCTTTCGGACAGCAAAAATGCCACGCAACCTGCACGACTATCTCAGGCTTCAGGACACCGGCCACATGCCGTTCTACAGCGGTCCCAATACCTATTCGCAGGTGGTCCAGGTCGCCAACAAATACGGCATTCGAGTACGTGCGCTCGATTGCAGCGCCAGCTACCACGTAAAAGGTGCAGGCCCCGAGGCTCGCAACGAGATGTTCAGTTACTTCGCCTCACAGGTCATCAAGGCGGATCAGGCGGCAAATGGCCCCCACCAGTGGGTGGCTTTCATCGGCAACACTCATACCAATACTTACCAGCAAGTGCCCGGCCTGGCCGATCTGCAAGGTGCTGTCGGCCTGCATATCCGCGATGTCCCACCCAATATGTCGAGCAACATCCGCCCTGGCCGTTGGGAAACCCACTTGAAAACCCGTTGGACGGCATTACGCAGTGACTTTACGTTGGACCTCGGCGTGGCCGGCACACGTGAACCAGACGCCTTCGTGCCTCTGGACAGAACCCGGCTGAAAGCTACCGGGCACTTCCTGGTCGAACATCCGTCGATGGCAGAAACCAACCTGCTGCACAAATCCAGAAGCGGCGAGATCGTCTCGACCCCAATCCAGGTGGACGATCAGGGGATGTTTTTCATTGATCGCTGGGGCATGGCGCAACAGCGCTTTGCCCACCAGACCACCTTGATCGATACCATTCGTGCCGAGGTGCAACTGACACCTGCGCCATAACGGCCTTCCCTGGCCAGTGAACTCGGTCAACGGCGGGACGATTCGCCTTGCTGCCGATGGAGCGTTCGCAGCCAACAAAAAACCCGCTGGCCAAACTGGCCCAGCGGGTTTCTTGTTTATGCAGCCAACGGATCAGAAATCCGCCAACTGCCACACCTCATATGCCGGTGTCTCGTAGGGATGGCTCAGCTTCAACGCAGCCACAACAGCCACGATCAACTCGTTCGCCACCACCAGCTCAACCTTCCACTCTTCAACCACTTCAACCTGGCCCACTTGCCCGATAAACGGCTTACTGCCGTCCAACGCGCGAAACTGGCCCTGGCCCAGCACTTGCCAGGCGCAGCTGTCGTAGTCGCCGATGCGCCCGCCGCCAGCTTTGAAGACGGCGATTTTCACCGTCTCCACATGGCTGTCGGGCACAAAGAAGGCAAGCTTGTACACGGCCTTAGTTCACCCACACGCGGGCGTTGCGGAACATGCGCATCCACGCACCGTCTTCATCCCACTCCTCGGGGCGCCACGAGTTCTGCACGGCGCGGAACACACGCTCCGGGTGCGGCATCATGATGGTGACGCGACCGTCGCGGCTGGTGAGGCCGGTGATCCCGCGCGGCGAGCCGTTCGGGTTGGCCGGGTAGCTTTCGGTGACTTTGCCGTGGTTGTCGACGAAACGCATGGCCACGCAACCGGACAGGTCGGCTTCGAGCAAGGCTTCTTCGCTTTCGAACTCGGCATGGCCTTCACCGTGGGCGATGGCGATTGGCATGCGCGAACCGGCCATGCCTTGCAGGAAAATCGAGTTGGACTCCTGCACCTGCACCATGGCGACACGGGCTTCGAACTGCTCGGACCGGTTACGCACGAAGTGCGGCCAGAACTCGCTGCCCGGGATCAGCTCGTGGAGGTTGGACATCATCTGGCAACCGTTGCACACACCCAGGGTGAAGCTGTCGTTGCGTTCGAAGAAGCCCTGGAACGCGTCGCGGGCACGGCTGTTGAACAAGGCCGATTTGGCCCAGCCTTCACCGGCACCCAGTACGTCGCCGTAGGAGAAACCACCGCAGGCCACCAGGCCTTTGAACTCGTTGAGGTCAACGCGACCGGCGAGGATGTCGCTCATGTGCACGTCGATCGCATTGAAGCCGGCGCGGTCGAACGCGGCCGCCATTTCCACCTGGCCGTTGACGCCCTGCTCACGCAGCACGGCAACTTGTGGCCGGATGCCTTTCTTGATGTACGGCGCGGCGATGTCCTGGTTGACGTCGAAGCTGAGCTTGGTGCTCAGGCCTGGGTTGTCTTCTTCCAGGATCACGTCGAATTCCTGCTCGGCGCAGTCGGCGTTGTCACGCAGGCGTTGGATCTGGTAGCTGGTCTCGGACCACTGGCGTTGCAGCAGGCGGCGCTGGCCGGCAAACACGGTGTCGCCGTTGAACGAGATGTTGATTTCACCGTTGTTGATCGGCTGGCCGATTACCGCCACGCAGTCGTCCAGGCCAGCGGCGCTGAACTGTGCAAGTACATCCGGGGTAGCGTCCTGGCGCACCTGGATCACGGCGCCCAACTCTTCGTTGAAGAGGATGCCGTTGATTTCAGAGGCGTCCTCGGCAACGCTGTCGAGCACGATGTTCAGGCCGCAGTGACCGGCAAACGCCATCTCGACAACGCTGGTCAGCAAACCACCGTCGGAACGGTCGTGGTAAGCCAGCAGGTGGCCGTCGGCGTTGAGGCCCTGGATCACGGCGAAGAAGGCTTTCAGGTCTTCGGCGTCATCCACGTCCGGCGCATGCTTGCCGAGCTTGCCGTGGGTTTGCGCGAGGATCGAGGCGCCCATGCGGTTCTGGCCACGGCCCAGGTCGATCAGGATCAGGTCGGTGGTGCCCTTGTCCATGCGCAGTTGCGGGGTCAGGGTCTGGCGAATGTCGGTGACCGGCGCAAAGCCGGTGACGATCAGCGACAGCGGCGAGGTGACACTCTTGTCCACGCCTTCATCGTTCCAACGGGTGGCCATGGACATGGAGTCCTTGCCCACCGGAATGGTGATGCCCAGCTCCGGGCACAGCTCCATGCCGACCGCTTTTACCGTGTCGTACAGACGCGCATCTTCACCTGGGTGACCAGCAGCGGACATCCAGTTGGCCGACAGCTTGATGTCGGACAGCTTGCCGATGCGCGACGCGGCGATGTTGGTGAGGGTTTCACCAATGGCCATGCGGCCCGACGCCGGGGCGTCCAGCAGGGCCAGCGGCGTGCGCTCGCCCATGGCCATGGCTTCACCGGTGTAGACGTCGAAGCTGGTGGCGGTGACGGCAACGTCGGCCACCGGAACCTGCCATGGGCCGACCATTTGGTCACGGGCCACCAGCCCGGTGATGGTGCGGTCGCCGATGGTGATCAGGAAACTTTTGCTCGCCACGGCCGGGTGGTGCAGCACGCGTTCGATGCTGTCGGCCAAGTCCAGGGCGCTTGGGTCGAAATCATCGCCCAGCTCGGCTTCACGCACGGCCGAACGGTGCATGCGCGGGGCTTTGCCCAGCAGCACTTCGAGGGGCATGTCCACCGGGCTGTTGCCGAAGTGGCTGTCGGTGACCGTCAGTTGCGGCTCGGCAGTGGCTTCGCCGACCACGGCAAACGGGCAACGCTCGCGTTCGCAGATGGCCTGGAAGCGCGCGAAGTCTTCAGGGCCGACCGCCAGTACGTAGCGTTCCTGGGATTCGTTGCTCCAGATCTCGTGCGGGGCCATGCCCGGCTCGTCGTTTGGAATGTTGCGCAGTTCGAAGCGGCCACCACGGTCGCCATCGTTGACCAGCTCCGGGAAGGCGTTGGACAAACCGCCGGCGCCGACGTCGTGGATGAAGCTGATCGGGTTCTTGTCACCCAACTGCCAGCAACGGTCGATGACTTCCTGGCAACGGCGTTCCATCTCAGGGTTTTCGCGCTGTACGGAAGCGAAGTCGAGGTCGGCCGAGCTGGTGCCGGTGGCCATGGAGGAGGCAGCGCCGCCGCCCAGACCGATCAACATCGCCGGGCCGCCGAGCACGATCAGCTTGGAGCCGACCAGGATCTCGCCTTTCTTGACGTGTTCTTCACGGATGTTGCCCATGCCGCCGGCCAACATGATCGGCTTGTGGTAGCCGCGCACTTCATCGCCACGCGGGGTGGTGATGGACTGTTCGAAGGTACGGAAATAACCGGTCAGCGCCGGACGCCCGAATTCGTTGTTGAACGCGGCGCCGCCCAGCGGGCCTTCGATCATGATGTCCA